>BNJU01000620.1_pt1 | contig 58138 bp, 80 predicted proteins | sample 8539281 | NCBI WGS metagenome assembly BNJU01 (sample SAMD00202456, study PRJDB9452) | human saliva metagenome | isolation source: human saliva | place: Japan
TAACATAAAAATCTACTATGAGTTCTGTCTCGTGATAGTTAGCAGAATTACAAAAGCTATGACTTATCATAAGATGATGAGTTGTGGCTAATTATAAAATAAATTATGCTATTTATTTCATGAAAATATCCGATAATTATGGTCACCAAAACGACAACAAGAGTGGAGGGAAAGTTTATGAAGATGAAGAACAACGTAGCTAAAGGATGGAAATACCAGGGTAAAGAGTGTAGGTATGACGATAAGCATAATCATTTCGATTTTACTTATCATCACACTGGGAGCAAAGACAGCTGTTGATGCTACAAGAAGCTATAATTCCGCCATAAGTTCAAACAAGGAACTTCAATATGAAATCAAGGAAGTTAGGGAAGCAGCTTGAGCAGCGGTTTAACTCTGTTTACTACACTGCTAAAACTATCGAAGATGCAGTAGATGCCTTGATGAAGAACACAACTAAGGAAGAAAGAAAAAGAAAAATCATATCTGATATGGTTGAAGAAACCATCGCAAGTAATGCGGATATAGGTGGACTTGGGGTGTTCTTTGAACCAGATGGATTCGACGGTAAAGATGCGCAGAATAAGACATCTGACAATGAAGAAGGACTGCAGTCTTATTTTAGCAGGGACGCTGGTGGAAGCTTTAAGGAAAGCAAAATAAAGGGCTACAGAGTTCAAGCTGGTACACCGAGATAATGAAGACAGGTAAAGCACTTATTACACAGCCTTTAAGGATGGAGATAATATAGTAACTACCTACGGAATACCTATAACCGAGGACGGGAAGCTAATCGGAGCAGTAACTGCAGACATCTATGTTACCGAACTGTCTAAGGAGCTTGCAGAAGACCCTAACAATAGTGAGGACAATTTTACTGTTCTTGTATCTGATGAGGGACTTGTGACCGCACATTCAATGGATGAAAGCCTCATACTTAAAGATATAACTGATGATCCTGAGGTTAAGTCAAGGATTGAAAAGGCACAGCAGAATGAGGAATCCGAACTCGAGAAAGTTTCTGTAACCACAGGGAAAGAAATTCTTGATTATATATGTACCGGTAGCTGTAGAAGGAACTTCAGAATACTGGGTATTTGAATCTGTTATAAGCATGAGTAAAATGACAGCGGAGGCAGTCAGGACAGCTGTATTTAGTGTGATTATCAACATAGTGCTTATTATAGTGATTGCATTTGTTATCATGCTCCTTTTAAGAAAGATGGTATCGCTGCCACTTAAGGTTGTAAGCAGTGCACTATCTAAACTTGCTGACTACAACCTCAATCTGGATGCAGAAAGAGCAGAAAATGCTAAGTATGACAAGAGTGGTAATGAGATAGCAGGGCTGATACTAAGTCTTAGGAAGCTCAACCAGAATCTTATCAGTATAGTATCAAATATTAATTCGCATGCACAAAATACCGCTGCTACTGCCGAAGAGCTCACAGCTACGGCACAGTCTACATCAGATGCAGCAGGAGAGTAGCTACTGCAGTTACCAATATAGCTGACGGAGCAAGCAGCCAGGCAGAAGATACACAGGCAGCTGCTGCCTCAGTAGAGACTGCCAACAGGCTTCTTAGTGGAATGATGGATACACTGGGAGAGCTTGATGAGGCAACTAATACTATTGATAAGTGCAAAAATGATGGAAATGAAACACTTAAAGACCTTGTTGAACTTACAGATGAAAACCGTAAGATATCAGATAATGTTGGTGCTGTTATAGTTGAGACAAGTGAGGCAACAGTGAAGATATCAAATGCATCTGAGATGATTCAGTCTATCTCAGACCAGACCAACCTTCTTGCACTAATGCTGCGATTGAGCGCAGCAAGAGCAGAGTGAGGCAGGAAAGGGCTTTGCGGTTGTTGCTGATGAAATCAGGAAGCTTGCAGAACAGAGTGCAGGCTTTACTGCAGAGATAAGAGCCGTAATTGACGAGCTTAAGACTAGTGCGAATCAGCGTATCCATGATGGAGCAGTCAAGCGAAATGGTTGCAAAGCAAAGTGAAAAAGTGGCAGAAACAAAGCGAGAAGTTTGAAGAAATATCAAAGGCTGTTGAAAACAGCAAGAGCATAGTCGCAGAGATAAACTCTTCTTCAAAGACAATTGAGGCGAGAACCAGAACGTAACTAAGATGGTTTGAAAAGCCTCAGCACTGATTGAGGAGAAAGTGCTACAACTGAAGAAGCTTCTGCATCTGTAGATACTCAGGTTCAGTCCATAGATGATATATCAGCAGCAAGCGAAAACCTTGCCCATATAGCTAGCAGAGCTTCAGGATGAGGTATCAAGATTTACTTTCATAAATATATATGACTAAGAGGCTTTTTAATATACTTTGTAGATTAAAAGACTACAAAGTAAAGACTTATGTAATCAGATTGTTTTGGCAAAATTAATAAGCTCCATTAATTATTTTAATTAATCATCCGATATTAATCATAGGTAAAAATGCAATAACTATCAGTTAGTGTGGAGGGTAAACCATGAAAATGAAACATAATTTTGCAAAGGGCGGAAGTGCCAAGGTCAAAAGCAGAGCATGAGGATAAGCATTATCATTTCGATTTTGCTCATCATCACTCTTTGGAGCAAAAGACCGCTTTTGATACGGTAAGAAGCTATAATTTGGCTATCAGTACAAACAAAGATCATAAGTATGAAGAAACCAGAAAGCTTGCAAAGCAGCTTGAGCAGAAATTTATATCTGCACTACTCAGCGAGGACAACTGAAGGTGCAGTATCATAATGATGAAGAATATACCAACTGATCAGAGACAGAGGTATTTATATCTCAATTTAGTTGAAAGATGTCTTGAAGGTAATATGGATATTGGAGGATGTGAGTATTTTTGAGCCAAATGCCTTCGATGGCAAAGATGCCAGAATATAACACCTGAAAACAAAGAGGGACTCTTCCAATCATACTACCTAAGAGAAGCAAACGGAAATGTTACAGAGACATTGATTGATGCCCTATGAGAATCAACCTGGTACAATGAAATTATGGATGCCGGCACAGCCGTTATTACCCAGCCTTATAAGGAGGGTGAAAATATAATGACTACTTACTGCCTGCCTATAAAGATGGATGGGAAAATAATTGGAGCTGTAACAGCAGATATCTTTGTTACAGAACTTTCAAAAGAACTGGCAGAAGATCCAAGCAACAGTGAGGATGATTTTACCCTGCACTTTTTATCTAATGAGGGAAAAACAGTGGCACACTCATTGGACGAAAAGCTTAATACTGAAAGAGTCTTCAGTGGATCCTACAGTTAAGCAACATGTAGATACAGCTCAGCAGAATAAAGAATCTGAAGTTGAGCGTGTATCAGCTTACACCGGTAAGGATTCGTTGATTATGTACATCCCTGTTGCCATAGAGGGAACGGATGAATATTGGGTGTTTGAAACAGTTATCAGTGTGAAGAAGATGACACAGGATGCTGTAAATAGTGCAATTCTCAGTGTGGTTGTAAACTTGATATTAATAATTATCATAGCAGCGCTCATTTTCATGCTTTTAAGAAGGAAGGTATCCTCCTCTGAAGGTTGTAAAAGCAGTGCTCTAGCTAAGCTTGCAGACTATAACCTCAATCTGATGCAGAAAGAGCACAGAATGCAAAGTACGACAAGAGCGGAGATGAGATAGCAAGCCTGATACTTAGCCTCAGGAAACTTAATCAGAATCTTATAGGCATTGTTTCAAACATCAATTCTTATGCGCAAAATACCGCTGCTACTGCCGAAGAGCTGACAGCTACAACACAGGCTACATCAGATGCAGCAGGAGAGGTAGCTACTGCAGTTACCAATATAGCTGACGGTGCAACCAGCCAGGCAGAAGATACACAGGCAGCTGCTGCCTCAGTAGAGACTGCAAACAGGCTTCTTGATGGTATGATGGAGACGTTGGAAGAGCTTGATGAGGCAACAGATACAATTGACAGATGTAAGAATGACGGAAATGAAACACTTAAAGACCTTGTTGAACTTACAGATGAAAACCGTAAGATATCAGATAATGTTAGTGCTGTTATAGTTGAGACAAGCGTAGCTACAGAGAAGATATCAAATGCTTCTGAGATGATTCAGTCTATCTCAGACCAGACCAACCTTCTTGCCCTAAATGCGGCTATTGAGGCTGCAAGAGCAGGTGAGGCAGGAAAGGGCTTTGCGGTTGTTGCTGATGAAATCAGGAAGCTTGCAGAGCAGAGTGCAGGCTTTACTGCAGAGATAAGAGCCGTAATTGATGAGCTTAAGACTAAGGCTGAATCTGCCGTAACCATGATGGAGAAGTCCAATGAAATGGTTATAAAGCAGAGTGAAAAAGTGGGAGAAACAAGCGATAAGTTCTGAAGAAATATCAAAGGCAGTTGAGAATAGTAAGAACATTGTGGCAGAGATAAATACTTCTTCAAAGACCATTGCCGCAGAGAATAAGAATGTAACTAAGATGGTTGAAAATCTATCAGCCATTGCAGAAGAGAATGCGGCTACAAAGTGAAGAGGCATCTGCAGCAGTGGATACTCAGGTTCAGTCCATAAACGATATATCATCAGCAACTGAAAACCTTGCCCATATAGCAACAGAGCTTCAGGATGAGGTAGCCAGATTTACTTTCTAAAGACGGATGATACAAGAGTGGAACAGTTAACTGTTTACTTGACGGCAAAAGGATGTATTTCCTTTGAGCTATAATCGTTTAATATGCGATAAAGGGGATGTCACATCAGATAAAAATAATTACATCACATAGCTGATTACAAGCTGGAATTGATGTAAGAGATATTTATCATTGATGTGGCATCCCTTTACTTTTACCGCCTTGGGAACTAATGTGATTTCCCACAGCTAATTATTATTCTTACTTAGCGAGAGCTCTATACTGCTTCCTTTGTTAGAGCTTTCTATAACTTTACATCACCGCCATGCCTTACTGCGATTTCTTTTACGAGGGCTAGTCCCAGTCCTGCTCCGCCCATAGAACGGCTTCGGGATTTGTCAACTCTGAAAAACGGCTCAAAGATTCTATCCCAGTCTTCTTTTGCTATACCGCTTCCGGTGTCTGTGATAATCACCTTTGCTAAGCTCTCATCCTCTGTTATGGCTACAGATACCTTGCCACCCTCTTTGTTGTACTTAATTGCATTTTCAATAAGATTGTAAATAGCCCTGTACACAAGGGTATCGCTTCCTGTAAGTCTTGCCTCGCCATCATCTTGAACAAGGCTTATGCTCTTTTTTTCAGCCACAGCCACCAGGTCGCAGATGACCTCTTCAGTTATCTCAGAAAGAGAGATACTATCACTTTTGGGAGCTGACTGCAGCTCAGTCATTTCAAGTAGGATGTCAATTACGTGAGAGAGACGGTCGGTCTGGCTTCTTGCCATACCTATGGCTTCTTTATAGTCTGCTTCATTCGGATTTTTATTTTTTTCCAAGACCTCAAACTTTGTACTCATCACCGCAAGAGGAGTTCTAAGCTCGTGAGCGGCATTGGCTGAGAACTGTCTTTGAGTGGCAAAGGTCTCCTCAAGTCTAAGGAGAAGTCTGTTAAAGGCAAGGGTAAGTCTTTCTATCTCTGTAGAATTACTTTTTGATAGTATGGGCTCTTTAAGGTTCTTTGCCTGAATGTCCTCTATCTTCAGGGTAAGCTCCCTCAAAGGATAAAGTGCATAGCCCACTATGAGATACATAAGAAAGCTTACCGTAAGGGTTATAATTAGTGTAATTGCAAGACTTTTTATCCAGAATTCAATCTGGGTGTTTTTAACCGTGTCGGCTACTACAGACTTTGGATTGAGAACTACCTGAATCTCATCTGTGGTGGTTGTAGGGATATCGGTATTTGGGAGTATGGCTATAGCTGAATTGCCAATCTCATCCATATAAAGTATGGCAGAACGGCTTATAAAAAGCTGATGGCAAGGCAGGCAGTAATTACCATAAAGGCTGTCATAAGGGTGAGCTTCCACCCTAAGAGAAAGATGCTTTTTCATTCTCCATCCTCCTATCACATAGCCTTAGCTCTACTCTATTGCGTAATAGGGTCTTTACCGAGAGCTGTTCTTATCTTTTCTAAGTGCACTTATGTGAACCCTGATTGAGTTACTAAAGCTATCCACGCTGCCGTCCCATACTGTCGTCAAGCTCCTCCTGACTTACAGGGCGCCTCGGTGGAGGATGAGGTATTCAGGATTACAAGCTCCTTCCTTGTAAGCGCAATCTCTTCTCCTTTTGCAAAGGCAGTGCGTGTCTTAGTATTTAAGGATATTTCCCACATTCAAGCACTATATTGTTTTGAACAGTCCTTCTTCTAGTGAGGCTCTAACCCTGCCTCAAGTTCCTCAAAGTGAAACGGCTTACATAAATAATCATTTGCCCTGCTGTCAAGCTCCCTCTATTTTATCGTTTGGTACTCCTCTTGCAGAGAGGATGAGGACATTTGTCTCATTATCTACTAGCACGCATATTTTTAAGCATGTCTAAAGCCGTCCATTCTGAGCAGATTTAAGTCAAGGATAATAAGGTCATAGCTATCGGTGCAGAGATTATATCCATTGCTTCCTCTCCGTCAAAACCGTATCTACCTCACAGCCATCAAGCCTAAGTCCCTCATAGACTCGCAAAGAGCCCTTTCATCTTCAACAACAACAGTCTCACGTTGTCACTTCCTTTACAATTAGTTTAGTTTTGTTTATCATATCATAAGGGAAATAAAATTTCTATTAAGAAGAAAAAGCTAAAAACTTTTTCTTACACAAATTTTATACAGGTTGTATGTATACTTAAGTTCGTCATTTGTAGCATCGGCACCGAAGAGACTAATCGAATTTTGCTCTCCCCTTTTTGCAATCAAAGTATTCTCTATGGTGCCGGTACAGGTGATATAGTATCAGAAATAATAAATTCTTACATTAGGTGCAATCAGATTTTATGGTTTTGATATCTGTACAATTTAATAATGAAAAGAGGTTTATAAAATAGGGAATTTCACATTTAAGACTAACAAAAGAAGTTAGTGGCTCAGGTGGCTTTGCTTGTAGTTTCGCTCGCTTTTATAGCATTTTGGAGCATGCATGAGAGGCTCAAACCGACTTACACAGCAATCAACCTATGTCTTGAGTGCGTGGGTATAGGCTAATTATAGTAAGAAAAGGATGGAGCTAAGGTGGAAAAGAAGTTAACTAACAATAAAAGAGAGTACGTTAAAGATTTTTCTTAAAAAGCAGGACAATGGTACAGATAATAGCAACCCTATTAACCAATATTCATCTTCCAACTTTTTAAGGGAACCTTGTATCAGGGTAAGGGAAAATAGCCTGTGTGCGGGACTTAACTGCTACTCCTGTCCGGGGAGCAACAGGATCCTGTCCTATCGGCTCATTTCAGGCGGTGGTAGGCTCGAGGACTTTAGCTCACCTACTATATACGGAATTATGATATTTTTCGGTGTTATGCTAGGGCAGATTTATCTGTGGCTTCCTCTGTCCATTTGGACTGTTTCGGGATTTGCTTCACAAGATACCGTCAAAAGAAGTTTAGCACCAAGAAGCTAAAAGGCACTGACTTCACCTTAAATACATCATTTTGCTGGTAGCAGTCATCATACTTCCTACATTCTTAAATAATGCAGCGGGGATATTCTTCACCGTACTTTTGTAAATACATCCGTCCTCAGGGTATACTTGAAGGAGGCATTCCCCTGTCGATAGCAAGTCCCTGCCATCAGAGCAACACTTGGCAAGCTCTTCCTTTGGAAGCTAGCATCCTCATCCTTGATGATTTGGCTAAGTGTGTTGTGTACCGTCCGTTTTGTAAGTGGATATGCCCTCTTGGAGCCTTTTTATGCTCTGTTTAATAAGGTGTCACTCCTCCACTACAATGTAGACTTTAACAAGTGTGTATCCTGTGGAAAATGTGCAAGAACCTGTAAGATGGATGTGGATATAACCAAAAACGATGCCCATATGGAATGCATCCGTTGCGGTGAATGTGTGAAAGTCTGTCCCACCAAGGCTATCAGCGTGAATTGGGGACCTGAGAAGATGAAGATTCTCGAAAGAGCGCGTGAGCTTAATAAAAATAAAAACAACAAAAAGTGTGAACTAAGGAGAAGAAAAATGAAGACAAAAAAGACAATTATTCCTGTATTTTTAGTGGCTGCTATGCTTGCAGCATCAATTACAGCCTGTGGCAACAAGGATACATCATCTGGCACGAAGACAGAGTCGGGCAGTAAGGTAGAAGCCGGAAGCAAGGTCACAGCACAAAAGTTCCCTGCCTTTAAGGGTAAGGACTTTGACGGAGATGTAGATGAGAGCTTTATTTAGCAAGAACGAGGCGACCCTTGTCAACTTCTGGTTTAATAGTTGCTCTGCCTGTGTAAATAGAGATGCCTGCACTGCAAAAATTGTAGAGAAGCTAAAAGAAGAGGGAGCTGAGCTTGTAGGTATCAATGGCAGGTCTGCAGAGTGATGAAAAGGGCTTGCAGAGGCGAAGGACATCCTTTCTAAGCAGGGAGTAACCTAGGAATCTAATTCTTCCTAATGACCACGGTATGTGAGGGACCATATTTACCTTCCCAACGACTGTTATAGTTGACAAGCAGGGAAATATAATCAGCGACCCTATCGTAGGCGCAATCGAGGACGAGAAGAAACAGGCAGAGATGCAAGGTAATAGAGGAGATAAAGGCAGGAAATGGCGTTACAGCAAAGGTTACATCAGACGAGAAAATGCACCTGTAGACCCTGCAGCAGCACTTTATGAAGAAGAGAATAAGATATTTGCTGAGAATTCGGACACTTGAATAAGCTCTTTTTCTAAAATAAAGAAGGATGAAGCTGAGAAGAATGCTTCAAAGCCGTATGCAGAGTTCCTACAGGAGCAGTTCGAGGCAGCAAAGGCTGACTTTACTGAGGAAGAGAGCAAGGTAATCAAAGAGGGACTTACTAAGATTGCTGAGATTGAGAAGAAGATTGAGGAGCTTAGAAAGAAGTAAAGCAGAATCAAGAAGAAGTAAGAAAGAAGCAAGATGATACAGACTGATATAATAGTTGGGGCAGGGTTTCGAGTTGTATGGGGCCTTGCCCTTATTTTTATAGTGGGGAGGTGACAATCAAGTGGTTTTGCAGAGTGTTGACATTGTTTGCAAATTTCATATATAATTATTCTGCTTGCTGGAAAGGAGAGTAGTATGGCAACAACGAATATTAATGTTCGAGTTGACGCATCGCTAAAAAAGGATGCAGAAAAGTTGTTTAATGAACTGGGACTGAATATGTCATCAGCTATTACGATGTTTCTTAAAAAGTGCTGTAAAGCTATGAAGGTATACCATTTGAGATAAAGAGAATAAGACCAAATGTAGAGACTAAAGCTGCACTAAATGAATACCTGATATGAAGGATAAAACAAAAATATAGGCGCTATGAAAGCTTTGATGATGTAATAGGAGATGTACTTAATGAAGCTTAATATACTTGTTTCGGGAAAAATAACCAGAATGAAACTTCGATGTCAGAGCCAGAATATAATAATATAATGAAAGATAAGAGAAATGCAGAGTACCTTACTGTGCTAGACAAGTCCATATGGCAGAAGCAGAAGCAGGAAATTTATTATGAAGTCCATAGAAGAGCTGGGAGAACTTGAATAAGTATACACCTGCATAGATTTGAGGATAATATGATTTGTAATGACTTTGAAATAATAGTAATAGGAGCAAGACATGGGCTGTGAGGCGGCACTGGCGGCAGCAAGGGGACTAGGTAAAAGGGTGCTTGTCTTTACCGTAAGCGTAGACAGTATTGCCCTCATGTCCCTGTAACCCCAATATAGGAGGCACTTCAAGGGCATTTGGTAAAAAGAAGTAGATGCCCCTCGGTGGAGAAATGGTACCAAAAACATCGACAAGACCTATATCCAGTCTAAGATGCTTAATAAGTCTAAAGGTACCTGCAGTTCACAGTCTTAGGGCGCAGGCGGATAAGCAGGCTTATTCTCTTGAGATGAGAAAGGTGATGGAGAATACTCCTAACCTTACCATAAAACAGGCTGAGGTGGCTGAGATTCTGGTTGAAGAGGGTAGGGTAACAGGTGTTAAGACCTCATTCAGGTGCGGTATATACTGCTAAGGGCGGTTATTCTCTGTACAGGGAACTTACCTAAAAAGGCGCGCTGTATATACGGAGATGTGAGTGAATACACAGGACCTAACGGACTGTCAGCCTCTACACATTTGACAGATTCCCTGCTTAGCTTGGGTATGAAGCTTAGGAGATTTAAGACGGGTACTCCTGCCAGAGTAGACAAGCGAACTATAGATTTCTCCAAAATGGAAGTACAAAATGGAGATGAAAAGGTAGTTCCATTTTCATTTTTAAACGAGGGAAAATACATAAGCAGGGAGCAGATTCCCTGCCATCTAACCTATACCAATGAAGAGACTCATAGGATAATAAGGGAGAATATCGAGCGTTCACCCCTTTACGGTGGTGTAATAGAGGGTGTAGGTCCAAGATACTGTCCGTCCATAGAGGACAAGGTAATGAGATTTGCCGATAAAGAGAGGCACCAGATATTTGTAGAGCCTGAGGGCGAGTACACCAATGAAATGTATGTTGACGGTATGAGTTCATCTATGCCGGAGGATGTACAGGTGGCAATGTGCAGGACCATCCTCGGACTTGAGAATGTTCACATAGTTAGAAATGCCTATGCACATGAGGTATGACTGCGTAGATGCGACCACCCTGAAGGAAAGCCTTGAGACAAAGGTGGCGGAGGGCTTGTATGCAGCAGGGCAGTTTAACGGAAGTTCGGGCTATGAGGAGGCAGCGGCTCAGGGACTGATAGCAGGTATCAATGCGGTGAGAAAGCTTGATGGCAAGGAACCGCTTATACTTAAGCGTTCAGATGCCTATATTGGAGTTCTTATAGACGATTTGGTGACTAAGCACACAGCGGAGCCATACAGGATGATGACCTCAAGGGCTGAGTACAGATTGCTTCTAAGGCAGGACAATGCTGACCTTAGGCTTACTAAAATAGGCTACGAGGTAGGGCTTATTTCAAAGGAAAGATACGAGAGCCTGCTTCAGAAAGAGGCTCAGATTGAAGAGGAAATAAAGCGCCTGAAGTCAAAAACCATAGGTGGAAAGAAAGAGGTAAATGATTTCCTTGTATCAAATGGAAGTACGCCTCTTCTTGGTGCAGTTACCCTTGCAGACCTGATAAAGAGACCGGAGCTAAGCTACGAGATTCTGGCTGCAATCGATGATGAAAGGCCAAAGCTTTCAGAGGCAGTAGGGGAACAGGTAAACATCAATATAAAGTATGAGGGCTATATTGAGAGAGAGAACAGACAGGTTTCTCAGTTTAAGAAGATGGAAAGCCGCTTAATCCCCGAGGGTATAGACTATGAAAAATATCGACAATATTAGAAAAAGAAGCAAGGCAGAAGCTTGCCGAAAATAAAGTACTACTCTCAGTAGGTCAGGCGAGCCGTATCTCGGAGAGTATCTCCATCTGATATAGCAGTGCTTTTGGTTTATATAGAACAATATTTAAGGAGCAAAAATGGGAATAACAGAGAATGATATTAAAGAATAAATGAACTCTACCACAAGTCTAAGGCAGAGGGACTTAGCGATGAAGAAAAGGCTGAGCAGAAGAAGCTTAGGGAGGACTATGTTGCAGCCATAAAGGGCAATATTAGGAGTCAGCTTGAGAACATAAAAGTAGTTGATGAAAATGGTAACGAGGTAGACATTAAAAGGAGAAAAGATGTATAAATATTTGATGTTTGATTTGGATGGAACCTTAGTAGAATCAGGTGATGAGTATAGTAGCCTCTGCTAAAACACGCTCTTAGTACCCTATGGGTTGGGAGATGCTTTCTGAGGCTGAATACAAGAAGTTTATAGGACCTCCGCTTTTTGACTCATTTACCAGGTTCTGTGGAATGAACCCTGAGGAGGCTGACAGGGCAATTGAGATATACAGGGAGCATTATGAGTCTGCAGGCTACCTCATTGCCCCTATGTATGAGGGAGTGGAAGCCATGCTTGATGAGCTTAAGGATAAGGGACATACTATGATGGTAGTTACCTCAAGCCTGCTCCTATAGCTGAGAAGATAATAAAGAAAAGCATGGACTGGATAAGTATTTTTGTAAATCTTACCAGTGACTATCTCACGAGGAAAAAGACTGTCACAAGGATGTGATGATAAAGCGTACTCTGAAAAGAATGGAATTACTGATCCTAAGTCTGCGGTTATGATAGGAGACAGGATGTTTGACATAGAGGCAGCCAATAAAAACGGTGTTGACTCTATTGCTGTTATGTATGGATATGGCAATAGGGAAGAGTTTGAAAGGTATGGGGCTACACTATAGTGGAGAAGTGTGGGGACATACTGTGTCGTTCGATAGGGTTTTATAAAAATCAGGCTAAGTGACGCCCTACCTTTGTAAGTCCCTCGGTTAATTTTATCACGATAAGTTATATTAGGAAAATATATAAGAAAAGGGGGTTTGCATACCCTTTTATTGTGATATATTATACGTTGTCGTAATTTTATAATATGGTGTCTGTTTTAATTACAAACTACCAGCCCATATTTATATCTAACAAAACAAGGAGGCTAAGATGGAAGAGTTTTTCAAATTGAGGAAAGAGGAACCAGTGTTAAGGTTGAGACTATGGCAGGTATTACAACCTTTATGACTATGGCGTACATTCTTGCCATAAACCCAAATGTACTTGGTAAAGGCAGGAATGGATCAGGAGCGGTCTTTACAGCGACAGCGCTTGCTTCTGCAATTGCATCGTTTTTGTACTGTATTTGCCAATCTTCCTTTTGTTCTTTCAGCAGGAATGGGACTGAATGCTTATTTTTGCGTATTCAGTAGTTTTTGGGTATGGGATATGCACCGCAGCAGGCTTTGACAGCAGTATTTGTTGAAAGTACTCGTATTTGTGGTGCTTTCACCAACCAATGTTCGTGAAGCTATATTTAACTGCCATACGAATACGCTCAAGGTAGCTGTGTCTGTAGGTATTGGTCTGTTCATATGTTTTATAGGTCTTCAGAACTCTAAGATAGTAGTTGACGGTGCTACTCTTGTAACCCTCTTTTCTTTCAAGGGCTCGATAGCAGACGGTACCTTTAACTCAGCAGGAGTCTCAGTTATTCTCGCACTTTTGCGGTATCTACTTATGACCCTATCTTTTTATTTAAGAATGTAAAAGGCTCCATCCTTATCGGAATGGTAGTGCTCTGGGTAGTAGGCATGATTCTTCAGGCTGTAGGCATCTACGTGCCTAATCCTGAGGCAGGTTATTATAGCTTATTCCCATCAGGAATATTTGCACCACCTGCGTCACTTGCACCTACCTTTGGACAGCTTGATTTTTTCATTTATAAAGACAGCAGACTTCTGTAGTTATGTTTTGCTTTCCTTTTCGTAGATGTATTTGATACCCTTGGAACACTTATAGGCTGTGCTTCTAAGGCAAATATGCTCGATGAGAAGGGTGAGCTTAAGGGAATTAAGGGAGCCTTGCTTGCAGACTCAATCGGAACTATAGTTGGTGCAGTACTTGGTACTTCTACAATTACTACATTTGTAGAATCATCATCAGGTATTTCAGAGGGCGGAAGAACAGGCCTCACATCAATAGTGTCAGGACTTCTCTTCTTAGTTGCACTTTTCTTTTCACCTGTATTCCTTGCAATACCTTCATTTGCTACAGCACCTGCTCTTATAGTAGTTGGTTTCCTTATGCTTCAGCAGGTAACTAAGATTGACTGGAATACTGACCTCCTTGAGGCGGTTCCTGCTTACATCTGTATCTTCGCTATGCCATTTATGTACTCTATCTCAGAAGGTATCGCTTTCGGAGTTATCTCTTATGTAGTACTTAATCTTGTTGGTGGAAGAGCTAAGAAGATTACACCTCTTATGTATATACTTGCAGTGCTCTTTATAGCCAAGTATGTATTGCTGTAATCGCTGTGTCTGTAAAACAATAGGATTACCATAGCTTTTATATTCTTTGAGATGTGCTTTGGTATATATAAAAACAGGATGTCGCTTGATTTTGTACATTCATATAGTAAAACCTCTGGAAAGTCAGAAAGTAACTTGTCAGAGGTTTTGTGCTGTGACAGGAAATTTATCCGAAATTACCTGTCACATAAAAAATCTCCGAGAAATCGCACAGCGGCGGATGAATAGATGTCGAGGCTGCGACCCGCCGCAGGTGGTGAATCCTGCGAAACAGGATTCTTTCTTGAGATATTGAAAATGAGATAAAAGAGGCTGTTATGACATATAGCAAGTAAGTAGGGACTAATCTCAGAGTAGAAAAATATCTTTAAAGTGCTATAATCTTTTGTAGTTAATAGAGATAGAGTTGAAATTCAAAATTCCAATGTTTTTATCGAAGAAAACATTAGAAGTAAAAGGTGGTGAAATGACGATATGACGATAGATGAAATAAAGAAGTTAATTCAAGTCGGAGAAAAGATAGATGTCAATTTAAAGAATCAAAAATGCTTTAACCAAAGATGTCTTTGATACAGTATGCTCTTTCAATAATAGAAACGGAGGACATATTTTACTTGGTGTAAATGATAAAAGAGAGATTGTTAGTGTTAGTAAAGATAGGGTAGATAAAGTGATTAAAGGAATTTACTACAGCAATCAATAATCCGCAAAAGATGTATCCTCCACTTTATTTACTTCCAGAAGTCTTTGATATTGATGAGAAAAAAAGTAATTTATATAAGAGTCCCTGACGGTTATCAGGTGTGCAGACACAATGGAAGAATTTGGGACAGGTCTTATGAAGGAGACATCAATATCACAGATCATTCAGAGCTTGTATATAAGCTATATGCAAGAAAACAAGGAAGTTATTTTTGTTAATAAGATATATCCGAATATTGATATTGATTTTCTTGATGCTACTGTTATTGATAAAGCTAAGAAAATGGCTATATCCCGAAATAAAAAACTCATGTTTGGGAAAATATGAGTAATGAAGAACTCTTAGGAGTGCAAATCTTATTCTGACAGATCCTGAAAACAAAGTGTGAAGGTATTACACTGGCTGCCATTCTTTTATTTGGAAAAAGACAACTCTATTATGTCTGTTCTTCGCAGCACAAAACAGATGCAATATTCAGAGTTGAAAACAAGGATAGATATGACGATAGAGATGTTGTTATAACAAATCTGATTGATAGCTATGACAGACTTATAGAGTTTAAGCAGAAGCATTTGAACGATTTATTTGTTTTTAGATGGAATTGTAAATGTTAATGCAAGAGATAGGATTCTTAGAGATAGTTTCAATACACTGGCTCATAGAGATTTTTCAAGTGGATTTCCTGCAAAAATGATTATTGATGATGAAAAGATTACGGTTGAAAATAGTAACTTAGCTCTATGGAATGGGGGCATTAGATTTACAAAAGTTTGAACCGTTTCCTAAAAATCCTACCATATCTAAAGTATTCAGAGAAATAGGTCTTGCGGATGAACTTGGCTCAGGAATGAGAAATACCTATAAGTACACACAGCTTTATTCAGGACAAAATCCGTTATTTGAAGAAGGAGATAGATTTAGAACAATTATTCCTCTAAAAGAAGATAGTGACGCAAAAGGTTGGGGGCGACAATGTCGCTCAAGATGTCGCTCAGGGTGTCGTTCACGATAAGATAGCCCTCGCAGAGTTTATTAAAGAAAAAGTGAGAAGCAATGATAGGATTACAAGAAAGGCTATTGCAGATGAAGCTGGAGTTAGTGAAGACTATCGAAAGAGCTATAAAAGAGATAGATAATCTGAATTATGTAGGTAGTGGTAATAATGGACATTGGGAACTTGATGAGTAAAAAGTAAGTTGCAAAACAAAGATTTATATAAATAACTAAAACTTCCCACACCAAAATTTGGACTCGCAACCTGAAAAATTCAATATTTCAACATATGCTTTTATGCAACCTTCATAAGAGCTGTCTGCGTATATTCAGGAGGACCAAGATAAAAATCAATGATAAAACCTTCCAGCTGTTTATCTGTAAAAGCCCTTACCCCTCAAGATTGAGGGGCAGGGAAGCTGATGTGCCGAAGGCACTTTTTTATGGTGAATCCTACCCAATAACGGTTAAATAAAAAGGCTCCCCAAAAGGGAACCTTTAATTCGAGGCGACAACCGGATTTGAACCGGTGATCAGGGTGTTGCAGACCCACGCCTTACCGCTTGGCTATGTCGCCTGATATAAGTTTACGATGCTTCGTTCGCTTAATAAAATAAGAACTTAATTCCAAACCAAAGCTTATATTTAGTTTAGAAAAACTCCCCAAGTAGGGCTCGAACCTACAACATCACGGTTAACAGCCGTGCGCTCTACCATTGAGCTATTGAGGAATCTCGACTGCCATAACAGTATAGCACTATGGCAGCTAATTTTCAAGTAGAAATTGTATTTTTAATATTTTAGGACATATTGCAAAAATAAGCTAAATTATCTGATAATTCTTCACAAGTGAAACTCATAGGAGAATTGTAATAACTATCCTTATAACAGAGCCACCCTTATGATGGAGTAGTCTTTATGATAGAGCAGTCTCTGTAAGAGAGCAGCCTTTTTTTATATCCAAGTTATATCACATTTATCTGACAGGACCTCATTGTCTCAAGAGCTGCATTGTGTTTGTCAGGAGTAACCCCGGCACAGCAGGAAGAATCGACTGATATAGGTATCTCAGGGAGGTAAGCCTTTGATGAGGAGTGCATTTGATACAACGCAAATATCTGTGCAAAGTCCCACCATTTCAATTGCAATCTCTTCTTTATGCGCCATTTCAGCTACTTTTTCAGCAAGTTTTATGGAGCCGAAGGTACCCTTTTCGTATACATTTTCGGAAGGGATGAGAGCCATTATCTCAGGCCTTATGTCCCATCCTTTACTGCCACGGATGCAGTGCTCCACAGGAAGATGCCTTCCTTCAGAGGTACTTAGATAATTGGCCTCGTGGGTGTCCTTTGTGGCAAATACATTCTCAGAGGGATACTCTTTTATCTTGTTAATTACATTTTTGAACTATGTTTTCTGCTTCGGCACTGCCAAGAGAGCCGTCAATAAAGTCATTTGCATATCGATTACGAGTAGTATTTTTCTCATAAAAGCCTCCTTAGCGTAGTAGGACGACCCTAATCAGGTGCCTGTAATACCGCCTATAAACCCTAAGTTTTCAATTGCTGTTTTGTTTTAGATAGTATGAATCACAGAGATTATACCACGAGGGTAAATGAAGATTCAATATAAAAATGTTTAACGTAGTAATTTTTCGGATTTGATCTATAATCAGAGTGGGTTAAAAGCATTTTAACTTTTAAAACACGTTTAGACGGAAAGGAAGCTTTGACTGAGGATGAATAAAGAAGCAAGAGAATTAAAGGATTATTACTAACCAAAGAATTTGAAGATAAATACAATTATGAGGGAAGCCTTGGTGCTAAGGTAGATGAGAGAGGTACTGTTATTAGGCTTTGGTCTCCTATTGCTGAAAGCGTGGACCTTAGGTTATATGACAATGGAAGTACGGGAGAGGCAGAAACCATCATACCTATGAAGCTTTGTGACAAGGGAGTATGGGAGTACTCTGTAAATGAGAACCTGAGTGGGAAATACTATGACTTTGCTCTTAAGATAAAGGGAAAGGTGAGAATTTCCACAGACCCTTATGCGAAAGCCTGTGGAGTAAATGGAAAGAGAAGTATGATAATAGACCTGAACACTACTAATCCTAATGGCTGGGAAGAGGATAAGGCTCCTCTTAAGGGGGCAGAGGACATCATCTATGAACTCCATGTCAAAGAGTTCTCCTATGATGAAAATGCCGGTTTCCCTGAAAATGTAAGAGGAAAGTACAAGGCATTTACAGTGGATAATACTACCCTAAGAAATGAGGGCAAGCTTCCTACAGGGCTTAATTACATAAAAGAGCTTGGTGTGAGCCACATCCAGCTCTTGCCCGTGTATGACTTTGCCTCTGTAGATGAAGCAGGGGGTGAGGATGGATTCAACTGGGGATATGACCCTCTTAATTATAATGTACCTGAAGGCTCATACGCTAGCGATGCTGCAAGGGAGAGGTGCGCATCAGGGAATTTAAGGAGATGATACAGGCTATACACATAATAAGGGGCTTAGGGTGATCATGGATGTGGTCTACAATCACACCTTTAGTCTCGATAATGCACTTCAGAACTCAATGCCTTATTACCACTACAGACTTGATGCGAAAGGTGAGCTATCAGACGGTTCAGCCTGTGGCAATGACATCGCCTCAGAGATGCCTATGACAGAGAAGTACATCATTGATTCTGTGCTTTACTGGTGCGAGGAATACCATATTGACGGCTTCGCTTTGACTGATGGGACTCCTCACAGTTGATTTGATGAACAAGGTGCAAAAAGGCATTGGATGAGACATACGGACGAGGAGAAAAGCTAATATACGGTGAGCCTTGGACAGCTGCTAAGACCTATATGGAAAAGGGAGCTAAAGGGGCAGTTAAGGACAATGTGAAGCTTTTAGACGAGAACATAGGAATATTTTCAGATGATATAAGAGACTCTATAAAGGGGCATGTCTTCTATGAGGAGGTGGCAGGCTTTGTAAACGGCAACCTAAAAGCAGACAGACAAGATTGAGGAAGGACTTACCTCATTTGGCTTGTCACCAAACCACATAATCAGCTACGTATCCTGCCACGATAACCACACGCTTTGGGACAAGCTCACCATTACAACTGGGGATGAGGCTGAGAGGAGGAAGCAGAACAAGCTCTCTGCGGCCATATATATGAGCTGTCAGGGAAGAGTCTTCATATACTCAGGTGAAGAGTACCTTAGAACCAAAAATGGAGAGCATAACACCTTCAATATGCCTATAGGGCTAAATAAAGATGGACTGGGAGCTTACTGAGAAGAATAAAGACATGGTGAGCTTTTATAAGGAGCTTATAGGACTTAGAAAGGAAATGACAGGGCTTTGCGACAAGTCAAAGACAGCAAAGGACAACATAACTACCTTTGTAAAAGAAGAGGGGCTTCTTGGTGTAAAGGTAGCAAACAAGGAGACAAGCCTTGTTAAACCGGTGTATAAAGAGGCGCTTATCATATTCAACGCAAACAAGGAAGAAAAGACGATTACACTGCCTGAAGGGAAATATAAATTGCTTATAAATACTGTTAAGAAAAATAATGAACGAGACGATATATTAGTATCAGATAAGATAAAAATAAACGGGATAACTGCGCTTTTTCTTGGGAAGATGTAGAGGACGTGGATAGAAGTATAAGACGGAGCCTGCATAAATGCTGGTCCTAAGCTTTCAGGAAACAGGAATTACTGAGAAAGAGATAATATAGATTAGCGTAAAAGCCGCTGCCAATGGTAAAGGAGGACCTTATGTGGAAGAGATATAAGTATATGATACTCAGCTTCATTTTCGTGGTGGGTATTTTTGTGGTGGGAGTGAAGCTGCCGGATTTTGTAAGTGCTACAGGGACAGATAAGACTGATAAAGTAAGAGGCTCTCTATCAATGTCCTTTTATAATGGCAGTACCAGATTATATAATGAGAATAGTCAAATTATAGACATGAGTGAAGCAATCCGAGCAGAAATCGAGTTTTATGTAAAATTTAATGGGTCTTCTGATCCAACAGAACATATAGGTGCAGATGACTATGTTGAATTTTTTGTCGGTAATAAGCTTAGGTTTGCAGGAGATGACAGGAGTAAATCAAGTCTTAGTCTCCCTGCATATGACAACGTAACAGGTAAAAATCTGTGATGACATATACAGTTGACAATACGACTGGTGAGATAAAAGCAAGGTTTGATTTTAAAAACGCTGATCCTGATCTTCCTCATAAAAAGGGGTTATGTCAAATCAATATTAAATTTTGAAGTTGATCCTAGTAAAATTGACTTTGTAAATATAACCAATGAGACAGTCCGCTTATACGATAAGAACTATAAAGTATCAGGAGTAAAGAAAGACATAAATCTAGAATATGAAGGTGTACTTGACCCTAAAGAAGGAGTAATCAACTGGACAGCTACTATAGATGCGAAGAACCTAAGTATAGGGCCTAATGCTGCCTTTGACCTTACAGGATATAAAACAGTACTCAGAGTGAAAGGAGATTCGGACACTACATATACTCACGGGAGCTTTGTGTCGGGAAGCTTTACGGTTAATGGAGTATCTAAAGCTGACACTGACATTACAACAACTGCAGTCCAAGACTACGAGGAATATACGTATTCAATAATAGCGGCGGATCAGGTAGGGGATAAGATAGGTAAATTGGTGATTACCTTTAAGACAAAGGTTGACTTCAATATATCTTTAAGTACTGGTAGGAGTTATGATGGTAATGCGGCTATTTATGAGCCTGATTTTCGAAATGGTATAAATAAGCAATCCAATGTTAATGTTAAGAGGTTTGGTAGTAAATCTAGCGTTGATTTAGAAAGGCCTAAAAGCATAGCTTGGGTTATTGAAATTAATGAGGCTAATTATTCAGACTTGGGTAATGTTATAATTAAGGATGTCTTAGGGTAAAGATACCCTTGATAGGATACCACAGACTTTTGAAAAGGCATACTATGTACCTGGACACATCCATCGATAGATATGCATGGAATCCCAGCCTGCCGGTGCAGTTTTTCAGTACTCCCATCTATATCTGGAAATGAATACACATTACCATACCTAATGTGGATAAACACTTAAAACTTGTAATTGTAACAAGTGTTAATCAGATGCTTGATAATGACCTTCTTACTTTTGAAAATGAAGCATATTATTACTGGGGTTCTTCGTCAGATTATAAATTAAAGGTTAACGCTGTCCAAAACTTTAGGCAAGTTTGGGATAACTAAAACATTAGAAGCCCTTTGTTGAATCTATTTATGTTACTGATTCAACAGAAACTTTAAAAGATGTCGAACTGGCGGATTTTGAGGCAGATTGGTACTTCAGGTAAGAAAAAGATACAATGATAGCACAGGAAGTTACTATCTATATGATGCCTTTTATAGATGACACTGCAGTGAATGCGGATAGGAAAAACTCTATCGCCTACCAAATGGGTTTTAGTATAAGGAGAAAGGAAACCACTCAAATACTTCGCTTAGAAGTGGAATTGAGTTTCCAAAAAGTAATGCCTGATAACAAAAGATACATAGGCATCAGAGACTTTCTGATCCGGATAATCCTATCGATAGATAGTACTGCAGGGACAGACAGTAAAAGTTTATGAGATAGTTCGTTCAGGTAAGGTGGTAGGTACTTAGTTGAGATAAAACTGAAAAATGGAGTGGATAATATTGCTAAAGAATAAAGGGAAGAATATCTGACCCAAGAACAATATTTAGCTGAAAGATAGTAATTTGAAATCTGCTAAAGTTTATAATTATATGATACTAACCGAGGGAAGTGAACGGTGCAGGAAAAGAGTGCGCAGTCACATATTATCCTAAAATGTTAAAAAGATACCCTTACAAGTGCAGCTGCAATTAGATTCATGAACAATCCAAGTGCAGATGATGTAAATTATGATCTTTCTAGTAAAAGAGGTAATATTACTTACAGAACTGATACAGTTAAGGATGCTACTGGATATAACAGTGATACTAAGTCGATTATATATCGCTTAAGTGTCAATGCATCAGGAGTTAAAGATGAATTTGGAGACATTGTAAGTTTGTTGTAAAAGACAGATTAGAGGATGGATTTAAGCTCACGCCTATTATTAAAGGTAGTTCACCTGCGGATGATAAGTATTTTTCTATATATAAGGTTCGTCGGACCCTATACTTAATTCAACAGTAGGAATTGTTAAGGCCGAAGGGAACTATCTATCAGATGCGCAGTTAAGCGCTAACAACATAACATCTACCCCAACGGATGTTGGAGGAAATAGGGTGGGTTATGAGTTTAAGTTTGATAAGATTGATGGCCCTTATGTTATCTTGTTTAAGGCAGACATGACGGATAAAACGTCAACCTCTGAGTTTTTTAATAAGCACTCGATTTATTATAATAAAGCCACAATTGAACTTGAGGGAAAGATGGAGACTCTGAAGCTTAAACAATTTACTGGGACTATAGGAACTGCAATCGATAACAGAATTTTTAAGAAGACTGCACAAAAAAGTCAAGTATCGCGTGAGGAGCCTGTAACGTGGATTATAGACTATATGCCACTTAAGAAGTATGCCCTGGGGATAATACCAAGGTTAGATTAGTAGATACATTGGATCCGAGCGAGCCATTGCAGGATAGAAACAAAGCTGTGTTAAGAAAGGAAAAGGGAACCAACAACCTTATCTTTGAAGGTGATAATTATAAGATAGTAAAAGGAACATTTATCAGAGACAAGTATGAAAGATAAGATGACTTTTTTTCTGAAGAAGAGGTTATTACCGAAGGGCTTGACCAGATATTTACATATGATTCAACAAAAGGTGAACTTAGTATAAATATTCCTGACAAAAAAACTCGGGTTATAGGATATCATATAAAACAGATTTTACAAAAAACATGCCTAGAGGAAACAGAGTTTAACAATTCAATTGATTTATATGAGGACTCAACAAAAGTAAACGGTAACCGTTCCGGTGGAGATACTGTAAAAGTTTCATCTGATGCCCAGGCACGTGCTTATGGAACCATTTATGATTTACCTTATGAAAGACTTTTTATAACGAAAACGAATGCTGAGGGTGCCAAATTGTCCGGAGCAAAGTTTAAGATTAAAAAGATTACAACAGGGACTACTTCAGTGGAAGAAAAGATTTCTGAACCTACAGACGCTGAAGGACATACAAAGTTTGAAGAGTTGACTTCAGGAGAGTATCTGCTTACAGAGGAGACTCCACCAGCAGGATACGCAAAAGGAGAAACGCCGTATAAGATTAAGGTTGTAGAACTTGAGTATGGCTTTAAGACTAGCCTAGCTGAAGATTATGGCGACAAGATAAAAACTTGTTGACAATAATATTACAGTAATAAATGAACCGGCCAAGGAGGAACCTAATAAGCCTGGTGGAAGTGGTGAGACTCCTGGTGGCGGTGGAGGCGAAAACCCTAACCCTGCTCCTCCTCAAACTCCAAATACAGAAGAGCCAAAGCCAGCTCCAAAAGGAGATGAAGAGCCTAAGAAGCCTGACAAGCCTGAGAATCCTAAAAGGACAAGCCATCAGACAGGAGAGAGTGATAAGCCTTCTGATCCCTGATGAGCCAGGCTCGAATAAGGACAAGCCTTCAGTGCCTACTTATCCTTTAGATAACACGCTAGACCCTAATCTTCCGGACAGCCCAAAGGAAATAGATGTCATTCATCGTGATGGTACTCCTATAGGAAGATTCATAAAGAGAGACAGGGAAGATGGCAAAAGGAATATGTTCTTAAGAGGGATGGAACTCCTCTAACCAGGTTTAAGAAAATTAATAAGGCTCGAGCTTCCAAAGACGGGTGGTGTGGATAATATCTATTACTATCTGCTTGGTGCCGGATTTGCCCTGTATCAGGAATGATATCAGGGATAATGGCAAGAAGACGCTACACAGTGCGAAAGAGAAACAGTACTAAGTAATCAATGAATATCCCATCCGGGTATGTGAAAATGCATATTTCGGATGGGATTTTTCAGGTTGCGTATTATTTAGATTTAGCTATAATGATGGAAAAGAAGGGTTAGGGGGAAAGTAATATTGAATACAGAGATAAAAATGCAGTAAATGCAGCAGGAAACATGGCTCAGTATGATAATCGTGTCAAAAGAATTCTTTCAGAGAAGCACATATTGGCTCATATTTTGGCAAAAACAGTCGATGAATTTAAAGGGATGGATCCTAGCGACATAGTGACATATATTGAAGGTGAGCCTAAGATAGGTATTGTACCGGTAGAACCGGGACTAACCAATGTAGAAAAAACAGATGAGTCAGGACAAAGAGTTAAAAGGCTTGAACTCTGAGAATGTGGAAGCAAACGAAGGGTTGATTAGGTTTGACATTATATTTTATGTACGCTTAAAGAGTGGACTTTCACAGATTATAGTGAATGTTGAGGCTCAAAAGGATGAACCTGTTTCATATAAGATACTAAATAGAGCAATTTTCTATGTAAGTAGGCTTATATCGTCACAAAAGGAAAGAGATTTTGTAAATACTAACTATGACGATATAAAGCAGGTATTCAGCATCTGGGTATGTATGAATATGAGTAATAATAGCCTAAGTCATTTTCACCTTAAAAAAGATGAGATGTTAGAGCCATACGACTGGAAAGGGCAATGCTGATTTATTAAACATCGTGATGATTGGAGTGACAAACGAGCTTCCTGAGCCTGATGAAAAGTATGAGTTACATCGATTGATAGGAGCTTTATTGTCAGACAGATTAAGAGAAAATGAGAAACTGGATATTATAGAAAAGGAATACAAGATTCCTCTTAGTGACGATTTTAGAAAGGAAGTGGATACTATGTAACTTAAGCCAGGAATAGTGGATAGGGCAGAGAGAGAATGTTAATTGATTTTTGTAATGAATATGTATAAAAATAAATTTTTCATTAGAACAAATTTCACTTGCAACGAAAAAGAGCGTTGATGAAGTGAAAAATTATTGAGGAGCAGAGGCGGTTTTAGTATAGAGCTAATAAAGGAAGTGGATACTATGTGTAACTCTAAGTCAGGAATAGTGGATAGGCATAGCAGAAGTAACAGCAGAAGTAACAGCAAGGTAATCAGCAGAAGTAACAGCAAAAGAATTTGATTGACTTTATTATGAATATGTACAAAAATAAATTCTCATTGGATCAAATCTCTGTTGTTACAAAAAGAGTATCGATGAAGTGAAAAAGATTATTGAGGAGCAAGAGGCGGTTTTAGTGTAGAACACAAGAAAATAGAACTAAATGTAAGAGTCTGAAACTACAAATTTCAGACTCTTATTTTATAGACTTAATGTCATAAGAATTTTCTGCTTTTGACACAAACTTACCACATATAGCAATTACATACAAAAAGATATGCATTGCGTAGGTATTTTCTACTTGTATATTATGCCCTCAAGCGTACTAAAAATAAGCTGATGAATTGCTAATCACAAACACAGTCAAAGGAGACAGAATATGTGGAAGAAACAAAGGAAAGGACTGCTTAGCTTTTTGCTTTATAACAGGAATCCTGTTGTCGGATTTAGCACTCCAAGCTATGTTAAGGCAGAAGGCGGCAAAGACAAGACAGACTTAGTAAAGAATGAAACTACCACGCGCGTAGAGTTCAGACAGAATGGCACAGTCCTTAGTAATGAAAGCACAGATAAAATCGACATGTCAAAAGATATTCAGGTTGACATCGCATTTGATGCAGTGCTTAGTACTGACAAGCCTGAAAATGAACGTATTACGAAAAATGATTACATTGTGTTTGATTTGGGAGACAAGTTAAAGTTTGCTTCTCCCTAAAAGAAGCGCTTAACGAGTTAACATTGCCTGTACTTGACGCAGCTACTAAGCTTAAAATAGCTGATGTTATCTACACAAGGGATGCAGGAACAGGTAATATAAAGGCAAAGTTTGACTTTACAAACATTGATGCCAAACTTCTTACCAAAGAAGGCGGTAAGGTACAGTCTACTTTGTTAATCAAGCCTGACCCTGAAAAGATTACCTATGACAGCTCCAATGTAGCTACAGTGAGGCTGTTTAATAAGACTTATGAAATAGGTAAACTTGATACTGAGGTTGATTAACCAAAACAGGCGTACTTTGATGCTAAAAACAGCAAGATAGACTGGACTATTTCAGCTGAAAGATAGTAAAGGGACCAATCCTAAGCAGTATCTTAGCTTAGAGGGATATACACTTACTGACAACCTCTTTAATGATATTGCAAATGAGTACATTGACGGGAGCCTTAAGATAAACAATAAAGCAGTTACCTGAGGTAACCACAGCTGCCGACAATGCAAACAAAAAGAGCATTAGCTACAAGATTAAGGCAGAAGATTTAAGCACAGCAAATAAAGGGACTGCAACATTTACTCTTTAGCTCAAGGGTAGAGTTCGATGGCTTCTCTAACGGTGCAAAAAGAAAAGACATACACGAATTCTGCTTCATTAACCAAGGATGGCGAATCTACACGGCGTCAGCATCTGTAGAGGTTAAAAAGTTCGGTCAGAAGACAGTTGTTAAGACAGATGATAACAACAAGATTGTATGGAGAATCTTAATCAATGAACCAAAGTATAATCTTGGTACTGTTACCATAAAAGGATGAGCTTTTCATCAGATACACTTTTCAAGAAAAGAGCAGACATTTAGTAAGGCATATTTTTACAGATTAAATGCTGACGGCTCTAGGGGAGCTGAGACTAACGCTGCTTACACCAAAGATGGCAAGACCTATACATTTACTATTCCCGATGTAAAGGAAGTGGTTGAGCTCATCGTAGAATCCAATATCGACAACGATATCTACGGTGGTAACTTTAGCAATGATGCCTATGTATACTGGAACAATGAGAGAAAATACAAGGTAAATCTCCACGAAGACCTTTATACCAACTCCAATGGAGTTGATAATGGCGAAATCACCAAGGAAGCTGACTACAAGGTGCTTGATACAGCTAAGTCAGACTTTAGGGACAAGCCTGATGATGAGAATAAGAAAAGAGTGGGCTATGAGCCTGTTTGGACAGTAAAGTTTAACAAGAGCAAGCTTACAGGAACAGATGCTTACTATGTATAGACACATTCATCTTTGATACAGATGTGGAAGTAGGCAGAAATGCTCATGACTCCTGCAAATGGATTCTCTATAAGAAAGCACGGAGATACAGCTCCTGCAACACTTGCAAGTGGAGTAGCGTTCTCCAAAATTTTACCTAATAGAAACAGACACCAGAAGCTCTTAAATGCTAACGCTCCGCTAATATATAATTCACCGGGTCTTACAGGCAGTATATGATGTATATAAGAATAATAAGCTGGTTGGACACATTCTTGAGCTTAAGCTTGTTGCCGGAGCGGACAATGAGGCTAAGTTTCAGTCAAGAATAATGGATAGAAACGTACTTCTTAACAATGAGTACGGCGGTATAACTGATGGTGCATTTAACTCAGTGGTTCTTACCAAGAATGGCCAGGCTGTTGAAGAGAAGAATGCAGGATACAGATACAATGCTAAGATGATTGAGAAGCATATGCTTTCAAAGACAGCAGCAAAGAGCTTTTTATCAAACTTTAATGCAGAGGCAGTAAACAGCGATGTATTCGATGACAATACAGCAATGGCAAAGGACAATAAAGAGAGCGCTTATGATAAAGAATCAAAATCCATAGTATACAGAATCAGCGTAAATGCTGAAGATATTAAGGATGTACAGGGCGAGCTTGGTAAGTTCTTTTGTAAATGACAATCTTGACGCGGGCTTTAAGTTTGCGCCTATTATTGAAGATAAGACAAATCCTGCAAACAACAAATATTTCCTTATCTACAAGGAACTCCCTGCTACAGATGTTACCAGATTTGATGCAACTGTAAAGGCTGCAGGTTCATATCTTTCAGAGGCTGAGCTTACAGCCAATAACATAACAGCAGAATTTAGCGGAAGTGCAGATGACAAGACATCAGCTAAGTTTACATTTAACAACCTAAATGGTCCTCATGTTATATTTGTAGAGGCTGAGATGGCAGACAAGACCTCAAACAGCCCTTTTCTTTAACAAAATAAGCACAACCGGCAATACCGTAGAGATGGGTATTGAAAAACTATGGTGACAGGCTTTACCGTGTTGTAAAAAGCTGATGTTGATGAAACTGTGTAAGAAAGAGCTTGACACTACTGTTGGTGACGAGAAGGGTTACATCAAGTGGAATCTTTCTTACAAGCCTTACAAGACATACGAAGCTAATGATGAAACAAAGATACAGATAGAAGATAAGCTTACAGGTAACATCGCACTCAGAAAAGGACATGGAAGTGACAAGCTTGTATTTGAGGTGATAACTATCAAGATCTGAAGGGAAGATTGACGACAAGGGCAATTTCACGGACGCTGTAGAGATTACAGAAGGTACTTGACAAGATATTTACATATAACCAGCAGAAGGAAAGCTCGTTGTCAATATTCTGACAAGAATACCTCTTACAAGATTTCTTATATTACGGACTACACTGATAGTACCAGAGTTGGTGATGCTGTTGGCAATGAAGCAGCACTTGTTGAGAACTCTGTAAGAAAGGGTGATAGCAGGACTGTAACTTATACAGTTAAAGCTGTTGCATCAGGTACAATCAATGATAAGAAGTATGACCGACTTGAGGTAGTAAAGACAAATACAAGTGGAGATAAGCTATCAGGTGCAGGTTTCAGACTTAGAGACTCGCTAGAGGCAGGAATGACTGAAAAGGACATGGGCATTAAGACTACTGCACAGAAGGCTCTATAAGATTTGATGAGCTTACAACAGGCAACTATACCTTGACTGAAGAGGTTGTACCTACAGGATATGTAAACAACAATCTTGCAATACGCCTAAAGGTAACCAAGCTTGAAAGCGGTTTAAGGTTGAATTAGTCGGAGACTATACAGGTGTTGCTAAGATAGAGCAGAATGTGCTTACTATCGTGAATAAGAAGCCTGGCGAAGATACTCCTGTTAATCCGCCAAGCCCTGTAATACCTCCGGTTCCTGTTAATCCGACTGTACCGGTTTACCCACCAAGCCCTGAGAATCCGGTAACACCGGTTAACCCACCAAGTCCTGAGAACCCAACCAATCCAGTGAATCCACCAAGCCCTGAGAATCCGGGCAAGCCAAGCAATCCTGGCAAGACAGTGGATGTTGACAAGGATAAGACTCCTAAGGGCGATAATCCTGCAGATGGTGGCAAGAAGACACCTACAAAGCCTGACAACAAGCCAAACAAGGATAATGGCATCAAGGTCATTGATGACAGGACTCCACAGGGAGGCAACAAACAGAGACTTCCTAGAACAGGTGGTACAAATACAGGCCTGTACTACGGAGCAGGAGTAGGTTTATTGCTATTAGCAGGATTTGCAGTTGTTAGAAGCAGAAAGAAAGAACAGTAATATGTAGTAATTAAGAACTAAAAATACAGGATATATCCCCACTCCTTGTACCCAAGAGGTATAAGAGGTGGGGGCTTTATTTACAAGCTGGGATAGACATATCAGTAAAAATATACTACAATGTGGTTATTAGATGTGGTTTAACTAACTGCTTAAAGTCTAATGCATAGTCATAGTAGATTAAATTTGCCTATATAAGGCACTATAATTAAATGCTGTAGTAGGAGGTTAGTATGTATAAAGGATTTAAAATGAAACTATATCCGGGGATGGAAAAGGAGTATGAAGACCGTCATAGCAAGCTGTGGGATGAGATGAAGGAGATGATACACGAACATGGAGGCAGGAATTATACCATTTTCCTTGATTCTGAGACAAATACGCTATTTGGTTATATCGAGATTGAGGATGAAGAAAAGTGGAAGAAGGGTGCTGATACTGCGATAAACCGCAAGTGGTGGCACTATATGTCAGATATAATGGAAACGAACGAGGATGAAAGCCCGGTTTGCATAAATTTGAAGCAGGTATTTCATTTAGACTAAAAATGACGGGTAGCAGATTTAACTGCTACCCATTACTGTTATAATGTATATTTAGGGCAATGGTGGGCAAATGGAAATCCTCTTGCCAACTTGCCGGTTAAGAGAATTTACTTCACCAGATATTTCAAATAGCCATATCCTTTTTCATCCATTTCATCATATGGAATGAACTCGAGGGAAGCACCGTTTATACAGTATCTCTGTCCGCCCAGTTCTTTAGGACCATCGTTAAATAAATGTCCCAGATGAGCATTTCCGCTCCTGCTTCTTACTTCTGTTCTATGCATAAAATGACTGTTGTCCTCGAAGTATTTTACTACATCCTTAGATATAGGCTTTTGAAAAGCTTTTACCAGCCACAGCCCTGACTCAAACTTATCGGTAGAAGAGAAGAGGGCTCTTTGGTGGTTATGTCTACAGATGCCACGCTTAAAAACTGTCGTGGTATTCTATGGAAAATGCCCTTTCAGTGGCACTATTCTGTGTCACGTCATATTGAATGTCAGTAAGATTTTTCTTCAATTCTTCATCTGACGGCTTAATGTATCTTGAAGAGTCTATTATAGGCTCCTCGTCCTTATCAAGCGGCTTATCTGCAAGCGAGAGGTCTATGTGACAGTATCCGCCCGGATTCTTCTCAAGATAATCCTGATGATATTCTTCTGCTTCGTAGAACTGCCCGAGAGGTTCTACTTCTGGCTATAGGCTTTATCGTGCTTTGTCTGCTCTTTTGCAAGTACATTCTCAATGATTGCTTCTCAGCCTCGTCTGTATAATAAATCCCGGTCCCATACTGTGTCCCAACATCGTTTCCCTGCTTATTTATGCTGACAGGATTTACTACTCTTAAGTAATGAGCAAGTATATCCTCAAGGCTTATAATCTCTGGATTGTAGAGCACTTTTACGGTTTCTGCGTGTCCACTCGTCTTAAGGTCATAGTAGGAAGGGTTTTCTGTCTTACCATTTGCATACCCGCTTATGGCATCCTCTACACCGTTTAACTTTTGCATATAAGCTTCAAAGCCCCAGAAACAGCCGCCTGCAAGGTAGATAACTTTGATGCTGATATATCGTAGTCCTTCATTTTGTTATTTCCTTTCTTCGAGCTTTTCTACATCTTTTTCCTTGTCTTCCTGCTTTGTAAATCGGCATTTTTATTAACAAAATTTATCGCAAAATACAAGATTGCAGCGACAAGAAGTACCGGTACAAACAATAATGGTTTAAGCTTACGCATAGATATCTCCTTTGTAACTAATTATCTTCAGGTAAACAAGCTTTAATATCGTCTTCCAAAGAAAAATGAAACAACAGCAATAACGACTACTGCTCCAAAGACAGAAGGATGATTGCATGCCGGCAAGACGAGGTCCCCAGCTTCCAAGTAATGCCTGTCCCACAGCAGAGCCAATAAGACCTGCTATTATGTTTTTATCCAACCCATTGAACGGTCTTTATTTGTAATAAGACTACCAAGCCATCCAATGAATGCACCAACTATCAATGACCAAATCATAACAATACCTCCAATATATGTGATTTTAAGGGTAAAACAGTGGATATTTTCATCATGTTAAGAAATATACAGTGATTGTAATGCCCTCAATATTTATATAGAATAAAACAGATGTTAGAAACTTGTCAGGTTTATTAACGTACATTAATAATATATCGGTATTTATTAAAAAAAGCGCTAGATTTCCAAGGTAAGTGCAACGCTTTTGTAAAAATAGCAAAAGCAACACTTTTCCTAGATAAAAATGATAAAATTATATCAATAAAATCAGACTGAATTTAATCGGATTTGGTCTAATTTTATTGTTTTGCCCGAAAAAAGGGTATAGCAAACAAGCCTGAAAGCATATCTTTCAGGTTAAATGCAACGCTTTTTAGTGTTGCGTTTACTTTGAAGGGTATTTACTTTATCTCTGGTTAGTGTTTTAATAGTTTTGGAGTTAAATTCACATCACTTTCGTTTATCCTTTTAAGCTTTAGTTTTGTAAAGAACTCCGCCGGCAGTGCGTTCATAGCTGTTTCAAATGGACTTTTACCAAACAAAGACTTTCGTACATAGCTGTTTATATGGTTCGTGACCAATAGCGTGTCCTTGTTGGTAAGTCTGCTAAAAGACGTCCCTTTCGGAAGGATAGTCCTTATAAGCTTATGGTTATTTTCGCACTGTCCTTTTTGATCAGAACGGTTCGGTTCGCAAAAGAAGATGTTTGTGCGCTTTCCGCCGTATATGGATTTCTCCATGCCATCTATATTTGAGAATTCATGCCCATTATCGGTTAGTATCAGAGGGAAGCACATAGCAAACAGCTCTTTTCCCAGTTTTTTCTCTAAACTGTCAAACAAGTCTGTAACACATTTTTGAGGTATGCCCTTGAGCCTGAATATTAGCTGCATATGGAATTGAGTAAGCAGTGTCAGCAGAACCCTTGAATCTTCTTTTTGCCTACAACACAATCCATCTGTACTACAGGCACGTCGTTTTCTGAAAGATATTTTTAAAGTCTGAATACAGGTAGTCTGTTTTTGGGGGTTTTTAGCTTTGGTACAATTCTAACCTTTCGTTTTCTTCGTTTTACAGCCTGTGGCAGGTCTATTAATCCGGCATCCATTTCGCCTGCCATAACCAACCTTCTTAAGGTAGATTCGCTTATGTTTAGTTCATCCCCATTGTTCTTAGCTATATGGTAAAGAGACTGTCCTTTTTTTATACGTGGAGAGATTATGCTGTTTATCCTTGTCATATCTTCGAGGGTAAGGTCAAAGCCGTTACGGGACTGTATAAGGGTATCACAGTATTCTGCCTGGGCTTTTTTAGCATCATAGAAATGTTTTTCAAGTCGGCAATATCCTCTTTTTGTACAGCCGTTACACAGCTTTACCTTGGAACCATTCCAGTGTTCACAGCTTCTTTTGCTGTAATGCTCACAGTATTTTTAGCAAGATGGCATGAGCGGCATTTCTTATTACAGTCTTTAGAACCGCAGATGTGTTTGACATTACATCCGGTATAATCGTTGCAATCGCAGGTGTTAGGGGTTTTGACAATTGAATGCCTGCCTATCTCCCTTGAAATGGTAGAAGGGGATTTCTCAAGGAAATCAGCAATACTTCTGATTGAAAAGCCCTGTGAAAGCAGGGTTTCGATTTTTGATGCGTTCAGCATTAGTAAGATGTTTCTTCTTGTTCATAGGAACCCTTTTGTTAGTATGATTTTAGTTACCTATGAATAAAAGCACACAGCAAGAATAAAAACAAGGGTCTAAATGAAGAATATAAGGTATTTTCAGGCTAAAAAGCAACATCACCTTCAAAGTAAAAAGCAACGGCACCTTTTCAATGTAGGTGCAACATTATTTTCAAAGTAAAAGCAACAATATTTTTCAATGTAAATGCAACAGGGTATCCGTCAAAGTAGGTGCAACACCATCATGTTGCATTTAAGTTGAAAAACTTCTATTAAAAAGCTTTAATAATTTCTTTTAAAAAGTTGTTGACAAATATGTCGAAACTGTGGTATCATACTATCTGTTGCCCCCACAAAAAGACTACTTGATAATAACTAGCGAAATCTAGTGTTCAAGCGGTTTACGAGGCAGAGAACCTGATAACTAAATAGTGAGACAATCTTGAAAATTCAAACGAACGCAGGACATTAAATTCTTAATGAATACAAGTCGAAGACGAAGTATGAATTTAGAATTTAAGTCGTTCTTTCGAAGCGAAGCGAGAAAGAACATCCTTAATAACAGTAAAAATTATCGACTTTAGCCGGTCGATAACGGAATAAGCAAGAGATGATAAATGCTCAGGCTTGTTCTGACGAATACCAAACACTTTTTATGAGAGTTTGATCCGGCTCAGGATGAACGCTGGCGGCGGCTCACATGCATGCAAAGTCGAACGGAGATTACGGACGGAAGTTTTTCGGATGGAAGACTGTAATTTTAGTGGCGGACGGGTGAGTAACGCGTGGGCAGCCTGCCCCTATACAGGGGATAGCAGCTGGAAACGGCTGGTAAGATCGCATAAGTCAGCGAAAACCGCATGGTTTTGCCGGGAAATGAGCAATCAGGTATAGGATGTACCCGCGTCCGATTAGCCAGTTGGCAGGGTAAAAAGCTACCAAAGCAACGATCGGTAGCCGGACTGAGAGGTCGGACTACCACATTGGGACTGGGAGACACTACCTAAAACTCCCTACGTGAGAGCAGCAGTGGGGATATTGCACAATGGAGGAAACTCTGATGCAGCGACGCCGCGTGAGTGAAGAAAAGTATTTCGGTATGTAAAGCTCTATCAGCAGGGAAGATGATGACGGTACCTGACTAAGAAGCCCCGGCTAACTACGTGCCAGCAGCCGCGGTAATACGTAGGGGGCAAGCGTTATCCGGATTTACTGGGTGTAAAGGAGCGCAGGCGGTTTGGCAAGTTGAGAGTGGAGCAGGGGCTCAACCCTGACTGCTCCCAAAACTGTCAACTTGAGTATGGGAGAGGCAGGCGGAATTCCTAGTGTAGCGGTGAAATGCTTAGATATTAGGGAAGAACACCGGTGGCGAAGGCGGTACTGCTGGACCAAAAACACGACGCTGAGGCTCGAAAGCGTGGGTAGCAAACAGGATTAGATACCCGGTAGTCCACGCTGCTAAAACGATGAATACTAGGTGCTGGGAGGCATAAGCCTTTTCGGTGCCGTCGCAAACGCATTAAGTATTCCACCGGGAGTACGTTCGCAAGAATGAAACTCAAAGGGAATTGACGGGGACCCGCACGAAGCGGTGGAGCATGGTTTAATTCGACGCAACGCGAAAGAACCTTATTCGGTCTTGAGATCCTCCTGAATACAGGGTAATGCCTGTAGTCCTTCAGGGACAGGAGAGACAGGTGGTGCATGGTTGTCGTCAGCTCGTGTCGTGAGATGTTGGGTTAAGTCCCCGCAACGAGCGCAACCCCTATTTTTTAGTAGCCAGCGGTTAGTACGGGCACTCTAGAAAGACTGCCGAGGATAACTCGGAGGAAGGCGGGGATGACGTCAAATCATCATGCTCTTATGACCCGGGGCTACACGTGCTACAATGGCAGTTACAGAGGGAAGCGAAGGCGTGAGCCGGAGCAAATCTCAGAAAGGCTGCCTCAGTTCGGATTGTAGTCTGCAACTCGACTACATGAAGCTGGAATCGCTAGTAATCGCGAATCAGAATGTCGCGGTGAATACGTTCCCGGGTCTTGTACACACCGCCCGTCACACCATGGGAGTCGGAAATGCCCGAAGTCAGTGACTAACCGTAGGGAGGAGCTGCGAAGGCAGGTCTGGTGACTGGGGTGAAGTCGTAACAAGGTAGCCGTATCGGAAGGTGCGGCTGGATCACCTCTTTCTAAGGGAAGAAGAAGTAGGATTGTCTTACTGTTTAGGTATCAAGCGAGCAACTTTGTAGCTGAGCGAGAGAAAATGTGAAAGCTTGCTTTCAGGCGTTTTCGAAAGCGAGGGAACAAGCTCGAGCCAAACTCTAGCGAGGACGAACGAAGTGAGTTCGAGCTAGTTTGGATCGAAAGTTGCGATATAAAGTCTCAAGATACGTCTGGTGGCGATGCGTCCAGGGGGTCACACCCGTTCTCATCCCGAACACGAAGGTTAGGCTACAGGCAGTGATGGTACTGCACTGGAGACGGTGTGGGAGAGTAGGTGGCTGCCAGACTTTCGATGCTAATGAATACGAGCCGAAGGCGAAGTATGAATTTAGACTTCAGTCGTTCTTTCAAGCCGAAGCGCCGAAAAGAACTTCCTCTAATAAATACTGCACTCTTCGAGCAAGAGCGAAGCTCGAACGAAAGTAAGTTGCTCCAGTGGTAGCGATAAAAAGAGTTGAGTGTTAAACTAATCTAATATCCAAAGCTTCAATTAGTGATTTGATGTAATCAATAACTAGATAATAGTTGTCAGTTGGTTGTATCAAATGACTGATTGAAAAAGTCAGTAAAATGTACCTGAAAAACTGCACACTGAACAAATATTTATGCAAGTATAGCTTTTGATGATTTATTCATTAAGGGACATACAGCTAGATATGATACAACATCGAGAAATTGAATTTCTGATTAGCTAAGTTGAAAAACAAGTGCGGTTCAGAATTCAATAAAACAATGTATTTATTAAAAAGATTTAATACTGATACGCTGAGTCAGTGTTAAATTAAAAGAGAACCATAATGAGTTATCTCAAAATACCGTTGAGATGGGTCACTCGCAGAAATGCTTCGCATTTCACTGCTCGTGGATAGGCGTCGTCAGAACGCCTCCTCCACGGGCACACACCGTCGTCTGCAAGCGAGCTTGCGCCGCCGGAGATGTACCGTAGCCTTCCCATCTCAACCAAGGTCGTTACAAAGGGCGCAGGGCGGATGCCTTGGCACCGTGGAGCCGAAGAAGGACGTGATAAGCTGCGAGCTGCAGTGGGGAGGAGCAATATCCATTGATCCGCAGGGTATCCGAGATGGGGAAACCCGGCAGAAAGAACTTCGTCACCGTATGATGAATCCATAGTCATATGGAGGAACCACGAACTGGAAACATCTAAGCAGCTGGAGGAAGAGAAAACATCGAATCCTCAGTAGTGGCGAGCGAAAGGGGATCAGTCCAAACCAAGGATTTATCTAGGGGTTGAGGGACCACGTACGAAGAAGCAGTAGGTAGCAGAACGGTTTTTGGGAAGCTACTAAAGAGAGTGAAAGCCTCGTATGCGAAACAGACTGTGATTCAGTGGTATCGAGTACTACGGGACACGAGAAACCCCGTGAAGTAGGGGGACCACACCTCAAGGCGAAATACACACGGTGACCGATAGAGTATAGTACCGTGAGGAAAGGTGAGAAAGAACCCCGGAGGGTGAAGAGAACCTGAAAACCCTGGTCTACAAGCTGCGGAAGAGCGACTAACGCTCGACCGTGTACTAGTAGAACGGTCCGGCGAGTTGCCGTTGCTGGCAAGGTTAGTACTGCGTACGGAGCCGAAGGAAACCAAGTCTTAATAGGCGGTAAGTCAGTAACGGCAGACCCGAGACCGGTGACCTACCCATCACAGTGAGTGAAGTCTGCGTAAAAAGTGGATGGAGGTCCGAACACGCGTCTGTTGAAAAGGCGGTGATGAGCTGTGGTAGCGGAGAATCTCCAATCCGAACTCGGAGATAGCTGGTTCTCCCCAGAGAATAGCTTTTAGGCTAGCCTCTGGTATAGTCTAATGGAGGTAGAGCACTGAATCGCTGCGGGGGCGTCAAAGTCTACCAATGCGTATCAAACCCGAATGCCATATAGATGTTGCCGGAGTCTAGACTGTATGAGATGAGTCGGACAGTCAAAAAGGGAAACAGCCCGAGACCATCTGCTAAGGTCCCAAAGTGTCTATGTTAAGTGGTAAAGGTATGGGGTTTGCAGACAACTAGGATGTTGGCTCAGAAGCAGCCATTCATTCAAAAGAGTGCGTAATAGCTCATCAGTCGAGAGGTCCTGCGCCGAAAATGTCCAGGCTGAAACATAACACTCAGCAATGGAATATACCGGGAGGCATGTTGGTAGGGAGCATTGATAACACGAAGAAGCGGTACCGTAAGGGCCGTGGAGGGTTATCAAGAGAGAATGCTCGGAATGAGTAGCGAGATGAAGGCGTGAGAATCGCTTCATACTGCTATCCAAGGTTTCGTGGTAAAGCTGATCTTCCCTCGGGGAAGTCGGGACCTAGCTCAGGCTGAAGAAGCGTAGGCGATGGACAACTGGTTGATATTCCAGTACTCTGGCTCAGCAAATGTGGGGACACGGAGATTCAGGGAGTGCCTAGAAGGATTCAGGTGCAAAGCATGGTTTATGCTGGGCAGGCAATCCGTCCAGATGAAAGTGAACTGTGATGCGGACCGAGAAATATAGTAGGAAGCTCTGGGAGAGCGTCGAGAAAAGCCGCTATTGTGTAGTCAGAGCCCGTACCGTAAACCGACACAGGTGGATGGGGAGAGTATCCCACAGCTGGCGGGAGAAGCATTGTTAAGGAACTCGGCAAAATGACCCCTGTAAGTTCAGCTGATAAGGGGTGCCTGTAGAGATACATATCGAGAGAATAGGTTCAAGCAACTGTTTACAAAAACACAGGTCATAAGCGAAACTGTAGTGATGTATATGGGCTGACTGCCCGTGCTGGAAGGTTACGAGAGCTTAGGAGCAACCGAAGGTACGAACTTAAGCCCCAGTAAACGGCGGTACGGTAACTATAACAGTCCTAAGGTAGCGAAATTCCTTGTCGGTAAAGTTCCGGACCCACAAGCATAGGCTCGATTTGAGCGCTGTCCTCAACAATGCACCCGTGAAATTGAAGTACCAGTGAAGATGCTGGTTACCTGCGCCAAGACGGAAAGACCCCATGGAGCTACTCCATCTTGGTACTGGGATTAGATATGTACGGCCAGGATAGGTGGGAGACAGCGAGCAGGACGCCAGTTTCGCTGAGTCAACGCTGGGATACCACCCTTCGTATCTGGTTTCTAACCTTGCCCGTTATCCGGGCAGGGACAATGCCAGAGGGAGTTTTGACTGCAGCGGTCGCCTGCAGTGTATCGAGGGCAAACAGAGTTCCCTCAGAATGGTTGGAAACCATTCGCAGGTGAAGGGCAGAAGGAGCTTGACTGCGACACCGACGGTGGAGCAGGTACGAAAGTAGGACTTAGTGATCCGTGGCGGGTGGGAAATGCCATCGCTCAGCGGATAAAAGCCACCCGATGATATCAGGCTTATCACTCCAGAGTTCACATCGACGGAGTGGTTTGGCACCCTCGATGTCGGCTCATCGCATCCGGGGCGTAGCAGGTCCCAAGGGTTGGGCTGTTCGCCCAGACAAGCGGGTGTACGCGAGCTGGGTTCAGAAACGTCGTGAGACAGTTCGGTCCTGTCTGGCGCAGGCGTAGGATATTTTGAGAGAGCCGTCCTTGGTACGAGAGGACCGGGATGACGAACCGCTGGTAGACCAGTTGCAGTGCCAGCTGCATCGGCTGGAAGCCAAGTTTGGCGGGGATAAAACGCTGAAGGCATCTAGGCGTGGAAGCCTCTCCAGATAAGATATCCACAGCGTGAGGCCAATAAGACCCCTGAAAGAGTATGAGGTTGATGAGTCAGTGGTGTAAGCGGATAATCCGTGTGCCTTCTGATACTAATAGGTCAAGGCTTGACCAAAGAAAAGGAAAGATGTTGATTCTGGTTGCAGTTTTTGAAGAATATATGAAAAAAGCTATCACATTAACAAAATAAAGAATGTTAGTGTGAGTTTCCTTTTTATTTGACAGGGATATTTCCAGTACAATGTCAAATCTATCGTAATTGTTAATAATCTGTATGAAATTATCTATCTAGACTTGCTAGTGGAACAACAGCCAGAGTCTTACCTAAAAGGGCTAGAACCTGATCAAAGTGTTTATCTGCGGATGGTGTAGCCTTTTTCCATCACTGCTATATATAGGCTGATGCCCGTTTAACTCCTCCAGCTTCTTCTGCTGTCCCTTGTTCAGTCCCTAGCCTTTATCAGCTCTCCGATAAGCGCCACCTTAAATCGCTTTCAGCTATTTCGTCAGGGAGTCAAAAAGTATCTATATAATTCCAATGAATCACATCCAATGGCATCTGTTTTACGAGCTTTTAATATCGTCATATGCCTTTTCTATGGCATCAAGACACTCTTTATTTCTTTTCATTTCTAAAATTCCTTTCAATGTAATCATCATAAGGCTTTTTGCTTTTTCAATTTCACCTATTGGGTTTTCTGAGTCTTCTTAATATAGTGAGGATAGCAGAATAAATTGACTGCATCATAAAGCAAAAACAGAATTCTATTGCGAATAGGGCGCAACTCCCATATTTCACTACTAGGTGCTTGATGTAAGGTCTCGCCCTAAGCTTGTACCATACTCACTTAGAGCCTTAAGATAATCTCTGATTTTATTTTATATTTATCCGACTATGCTTATCTTTTTATTACCTAGTTCTTGAAAGTAATCTTTTTAATGGCTCTATACCAAATTTATCTTTATAAAAATTTTATAGAATACATTTTCCCTCCTTCCACTCAACTATAATACTTTAAAAGTTATTAAATTGTCGAGTACTTTAAAGTTACTAAACAAGATACTTTTATTAAAATCAACAAAATCACACTTATATTTGATGAATATTTTAAATGTGCTATTATAGTTGTGGTTGTATTGATTTAGTTACCATAGAATGATTTTAAGTATCGAAAGACGATGTGTTCTCCATATAAGTGGCTTTCATTATATAAGTTTAATTTCATGCGCTTATATCAGAGAATATAGTAGAATCTTGTGTTCGAACAAATAACAATGGAGGAGATTGACATGGAAAATATTTGTAGCTATTATTATGTGCAGGGTTTATCACTATACTCTTTGCCTGTGGAGAAATAACTCGAAAGTCAAGTTCTGCTACAAACACTACTTCTGTGAAAATAACAGTAAGACATCAAAAAGGAACAGCTTCCCAAGTGCTGTCATCTACGGGGAATAATAGTTCGAAATAAAACAAACGGTAGTGATAGTACAGGAAGCGAAAGTTCAGGTACAGCGAGTAATGGCTCTGAGACAGGAGCACCCGGGCAGCAGGGAGTACATCTGAAAACTGACATTCAGGGTGGTAAAATAACTGAGCTCTTAGACAAAATATGTAAAGATACTAGGGCTCCTATGAATGAAATTTTTTGAACTAAATAAAGAAAATTTTGAAATTTACAGTTTTATCGAAATGGGATGATGGTATTAGACAGCTGAGCCTGCTCAGAGGGCAGATATCTACTGACTTTTGGCACATTCTCTGGCACTTATAAGGGCAAATGGAGCAGATACCAAAACCATGGCAGAAGAGATATGGCTAAGGCTGACCCTGAAAAATGGATATGCGTCGGAGCAGAGGTAGGAAGGTATTATACACAGATAAATACGTTCTTATGGTTATGACCTACAAAGATGCGTACAGAAGGTATCAAATCAAACTTTGAAAAAGCTGGTAGGTGTAGAAGTTCAGACAATAGTATGAGTCCGGCAATTTGGAATAATAGAGAGGAAGTTAAATGGAACTAAAGAAAACAAAACAGCCTATTATGGGATTGCGGCTCTTCTGATTGTCTCTACTACCCTATTTCCGGTTTCAAGAAGCAGTGATGTGGGTTAGCGGTAATCAGGTTCTATAGTGATGACAGGCTATATTGGAGTGGATATTTTCTTTTTATGACAGGTTATATGGCTTATTATTCTGATACTGGCAATTATTCTAGTTATATAAAAGGAAGTTTCGCATATATATCCTATATTATTTTTGTTGCATTCTCTAGTGTAATAATGGGTAAACCCTAGTATACAAAAGCAGTTCTTACAGTTTTTGGAATTGAGTTTATCTTAAACGGTGGTGGCTCGATGATTTGGTTCATTCCTGCCATTATGATATTTTATCTTGCCGTGCCATTTTATCTAAAACTTGTCAGGAAGATGAATAACATAACACTGTTCATTATCAGTCTTTCTAGTTGGGCAGGAATAATGCTGGCACTTGAAAACTTCACTGATAATCACAGCTTAAACATCATGCAGGCTTCCTATTATTTTACTCGCGTACTAGCAGGATGCGAGGGAAATGGAGGGTACTATAGAGCTGGTGTCGGAGTTGTGATGCTTGTTGTGGGTATTGCATCGAACTATAACTTTGGATATATGATAAAGCTGGCCTTTCCTATAAGCGATATATTCTATGTGACAGCAATCCCTTATGTGATGGGGATTATCCTTTGTGCAGATGCCTTATTTACCAGGATAAAATCCTATATTTTTAGTGCTCTGGGTAAGGTGTCTCTGGAGCTATACTGTTTACAAATGGTATTTTGGAAGCCTGATATTTGAAGAGCCATTCGCTATGTAAATAAAGCAGTCTCGTGGCATTTTTATAGTATTTTGCCATTATTTTCATCTTATCAAACTAATCATACTGACAATAAAAGTGCATTTTCATTTACAGCACTGAAATTCTGATAAAATAATAAGACACTGGTGCCTAAAGTCTTTTGGCACCCATGATACAATAGTGTAACTGTTTTGTTCGTAGTTTACCTCGATAATATTTGTAATCAGCGTATTTTACAATGGCTCTACTCATATTTTGGGCTCATATTGCACCTATAGTAAACTATACTACATATACAGATTAAGGAGGCATAGTCATATGATTAAAATAAAACAGATACCCACACTCATACCCCGGCATCCGGTCACGCCTACTCCACCATGAGGAGATCTTAGGGCAGCAAAAGAACAAGGGCTTGAGTTAGTTGGAATTACCGACCACTTCAGCTCTGTGCCTTCAACAGACTTTGCCTGCTTTTGGATTTTTATAAATAAAAAGGCTCTGCCTGAGGTAGATGGAGGCATAGGCTCCTCTTTCGGTGCAGTAGGTGGATAGTAGACCTTAAGGGGAAATTTGTTTGGACGACCTTACATCCCATATCCAAATAAAAACGAGTTAAAGCTAACCTATGAAGAGGGATATTAAACCGCCTTGACTACCTCATCGCAAGCGTTCACTTTTAAGGATTTTGCAGTCAGCTCTGCCGTGGTAGAAAATACAGAGCTCTACGTCAAGGCACTTCAGCATGAAAAATGTGAAAAATTCTTGGACATATTAGAGCGTTCAGGTCTTGAATTTGACATTGACGAGGTTGTAAAAGCCGCTAAGTCTCTATGAATAAGATGATAGAAATAAATGAGGCTTCTTTTGGACATGGTGAGGCCGTACAGGAGAGATGTCTTAAGATTGCCCTTGCCTGTGCCAAGTATGGTACTAAAATTGCAGTAAATAGTGATGCTCACAGTTCTTTCGAGATAGGAAAGTATCCGAATACCGAGAACTTTCTTGATGAAATAGACTTCGCTGTTGAACTGATTGGAAACAGGGATGCAGAGACATTTTTGAGCACAATAGGAATTTAGTAATGAACATATACTAAGCCTTTACTATGAGTGGAGGTACTTGACATTGCTTTAGAATATTCCTGAATTATAAAAAGGGGGTTTAGACTACCAGTAGCAGAACAACATATTTAATTCAATTTGATTAGCATTTATTAATTGTTAACAGGAGAATGTATGAAAGATAGAAAATTTAAGACTAATAGGGAGTTAGTTTTGGCATTTTCTAAGGGGAGTAAGGCATATTTTATAATTGCCATAGTCTATGTTCCTCATGAATCTGCTGGCGCTAATAGTACCAAGAGTAACTGCAGCTATACTGTTGATACCTTGATTACAGGTGAGAGTAGACCTGCCTGCATTTTATTGTGGATGCTATGAGAGCATAGGCGGGATCTGTATGTTAGGAGCATCTCATCTGATAGCAGTATTTCTGATGGTAATAGGGCTTTATCTGCCCTGTGTAACTATCTATACAGATATTACAATAACAAGGGTGCGAAACTGGTGGAAACGATGAGAAATGAGATATTTGCACATATTGCAAGGCTTTCCATTCTCGTGGCACACAAAGACCAGACAGGAGATATAATCCAGCGCTGTACCTCTGATGTAGATGCAGTTTGAAAAACTGTTTCAGGACAGCTTACGGAAGTTTTAGAGAAGTTTTGATGGTTGCATTTTGCTTTGTTTTATGTTTACCATCAATGATAAAGCTAGCTCTGATTGCAGTTATCCTTATACCAATAAAACATAGCTTATTCTGCATACGGTCATAAAAGATAGGTAAAATTTTGAAGAGGCAGATGTGGAAGAGGTGAAAGCTGTCTGCCGTAGTACAGGAGAATTTGACAGGAGTGAGGGTTGTAAGGGCTTTTGGAAGGGAGCTTTTTGAAAGAAAGATTTGAAAAAGCGAACTATGATTACTGGAAGATGTGGATAAGAATGGACTCAGATACTGGCATGGTTTCTGGGCGATAGGCACACTTTTTACTAAGCCTCTCAGACTATGATGAGTGGTTGTGCTAGGTGCAGTATTTGCAGTTAGAGGAGAAATGCTTGCAGGTGAATATATTGCATTTTCTCGTATAATATCATCTCACTTAGTATATAAGGCTTCTTGGAAGACTGATATCAGTGACAGCCTTGATGAAATAGCTACAGATAGAATAAGATACATTATGAATTCTGAGCCCAGAAGGATGAGGGCAGTAGTTAGCAGTACTGAAATGACGGAGACATAGTATTTAACAATGTGAGCTTTGCTTATGATGAAGCAAGGAGATTGTGGGATGTGTCATTTAGGATAAAAGGGTGGAGACCAGCAGTAGGCATACTTGGAGCACAGGGCTCAGGCAAGTCTGCCCTTATGCACCTTCTTAACTAGGCTTTTATAGAGCTTCCTAGGAGAACGGAAGCATAACTATATCAGAGTTGATATAAAGGATATCGAGGTAGGTTATCTTCGTGAAAATGTAGGAATGGTGCTTCAAGAGCCTTACCTTTTCTCAAGAACCTTGGCTGAAAATATAGCTCTTGGCGGGACAAATGCCGAGATAGATGATATAAAAGAGGCAGCAGTACATGCCAGCCTCTTAGAGACTATTGAGAACTTCAAGGAAGGCTTTTGAGACTACAGTAGAGAAAGAGGAGTTACCCTTTCAGGTGGACAGAAGCAAAGAACAGCCATAGCCTACGTATGCTCATAGGAAATCTCTATCATGAGTATCTGATGATTCTCTTCTGCTGTAGATGCGGAAACTGATGCCAAGATAAGAAAGGGGCTTATGGAAAAGGGAAAGGACAGCACAGTTATCATCATTTCACATAGAATTACAACCCTGATGGCTGCTGACAATATCCTTGTTCTTGACAAGGGAAGACTGGTAGAATCAGGAACTCATGACGAGCTTATTAAGAACTCAGGTATTTACAGAAAAATCTATGATATACAGTCTGTCGCCCATGAACTATGAAGAGTAGGAGGATGTATGCAGGATAAAACGACGATAAAATTCCTGCCCTGGTTTGGCATACCAAAGCTTTGGCCGTATTTCAGGGCATATAAAAAAGACATGATAATAATGTTTGTGACGGGGGCTATTTCAACACTTAGCGAAATAATTTTCCCTCTATTTAATCAGTTTGCTATAAATAATTTCATAGGAAAGAAAGAACTAAACGGCCTTGGGAGATTCATAGTCCTATACCTGATTGCTATAGCCATACAGATATCAATGGAGTTGGTTTCTGCCTATGTAGCTTCAAACATAGAAATAAGCGTTGCAAGAGACCTCAGGAATTCAAGCTTTAATCACTTGCAAACTCTTTCATTTTCGTACTTTAACCAGAACAATGTAGGCTATATACACGCAAGGGTATATGAGCGATACGGCAAGAATAGGTTCGATTGCCGCCCTGGTATTTCTTTTTGACCTATTGTGGTCAACGGTATATATTGTGGGTGCTTTTGCGGTAATGTTTAGCTTAAATGCAAAGCTTGCCCTTTTGATAGCGGTCATTGTGCCTGTTGCAGCTATAATAGTAGCTGTATTCCAAAAGAATATCATCCATCTTAACAGGGAAGTGAGAGAGATAAACTCTACAATAACGGGCAATTTCAATGAGGGAATAACCGGCGCAAAGGAGATAAAGACCCTCGTTGCAGAGGAGAGAATGAAGGAGAATTTTAACAGGGATTCTCTTAATATGAAGAGGAAATCCGTAAGAGCGGCTCATTTTTCAGCACTTTCTACTTCTCTTGTTTCTCTTGTAGGCTCGCTTATAATTGCCATCGTGCTTATGCAGGCAAGTGTGCTAACCATCGAGGGAGTTATGCTTATTGGTACCCTCTGTATTTATGTCCCTATGTACAGGGGATAATAGAGCCGATTAGAAACATTACGCTCACCTTTGCAGACCTAATCGCATCTTCAGTAAATATTGAGAGATTTACTGGGCTTATGACAACAGAGTCAGATGTGGCAGACAGCAGGGAGGTTGTAGAGATACGGAGATATATTTAATCCTAAAAAAGGAGAACTGGGAAGAACTTCAGGGTGATATCGAGTTTAAGGATGTGACTTTTTAAGTATCCTGACGGAGATGAGTATGTACTTGAGCACTTCAACCTAAAAAGTACCTCAGGGACCAATGTAGCCTAGTAGGAGAGACAGGGGCAGGTAAGTCGACCCTTGTAAATCTGGTCTGCCGCTTCTTTGAGCCTACAAAGGGGCAGGTGCTTATAGATGGAAGGGATGCAAAGGAGCGTTCAGGACAGTGGCTTCACTCTAACATAGGTTATGTGCTCAGTCACCCCATCTTTTTCTCAGGAACGATAAGGGATAACTTAAAGTATGGCAAGCCTGACGCTACAGATGAAGAGATAATGGATGCCCTTGAATTAGTTTCTGCTACAGCTGTAGTAGAGAAGATGGAAAAGGGGCTTGACAGTGAGGTAGGAGAGGGCGGTGATCTGCTTTCTACAGGCGAGAAACAGCTCATATCATTTGCAAGGGCGATAATTGCAAAGCCGAAGATTCTGGTGCTTGATGAGGCAACCTCTTTGAATTGACACAGTTACGGAGAAGATAATTCAGGATGCCATCGAAAAGGTAATCACAGGCAGGACCTCTTTTGTAATTGCACACAGACTCTCAACCATAGTAAATGCAGATGTAATCCTTGTGGTAAAGGATGGTAAGATTATAGAGCAGGAAGACATAAGGATCTTATGAGACAGAAGGGCTATACTTTGGACTATTTACCAGACAGTTTGAGAACAGTGTGGTGGATGAGATGGAGTAAAAATTGATTTCAATTAAAAACAGACTGACTTGGGAAGCGATTCTTGGTCAGTCTGTTATTTAGTTTGACAAAATATTAGTAACCTACCATTTTTCTAAGGATGGGTATATTCATTTTAACCCTGATATTCTATATTATATTCTTAATACCTTCGCATATCCTTCTGGCTACGTGTGGTTGTTCATTGTATAGAGGTGAATACCTTCTATATCACTTACAAGGAGATCTATAATCTGGCTTAGTGCATAGGACATTCCTGCGTCAAAGAGTGCTTCTTTGTTATCTTCGTATCTGTGAATGATTTTTCTCAAAGCGGGCAGGGAAGGCAACACCGCACATCGTTATCATTTTCTTTATCTGAGAAGCATTGATCACAGGCATGATTCCGGGTATTACAGGGACATTGATATCTGCAACCCTGCAGTATTCCTGAAAACGAAGGAAGATATCATTGTCAAAAGAACAACTGGGGATAAAAAGTACTCTGCTCCGGCATTCACCTTTGTCTTTAGTGCCTTATTTCATTAAAATCACACCGCCTGATTCAGGGGTGACACTCTGGATAGCAGGCACCTAAGAAACAGAAATCCCATTTTTCCCTTCATATAAGCGATGAGGTCTGAGGCGTGTGAAAAATCATCCTTTTCAGGAAGTTAGGATTTTTTATCTCCTCTGAGTGCAAGTACATTTTCTACTCCTGCGTCCTTAAGAACCTTTTGCAAATTCATCAATCTCAGCCTCATTGTAGTGAAGGGAGGTAGGGTGAACTACAGGCTCTAAGATGGTACTCCCTGCTTTTATCTCTTGTTAATTTATGGTGCGGTTGCAGTTAGAACTGCCACCGGCACCAAAGGTTACATTTATAATCAGGCTCAAGTTCACAAAGAACAGCCAGAGTCTCGTCTATGTTGCTTAGCTCGCTATCCTTTTTAGAGGAAAATCTCAAAGGATAGAACCTTTTTATCTTTTTATCTTTGTAAACCTCGGGAAACTTTCATATATTATGCCTCATTCCTAATTATTTTTTTGCTGCCTACCATGTTCTTAAGGCTTGCTTCTGTCTCAGGAATTCCTCTGGTCTTAATCCGCAATCAGGATTTACCCAGAGCTTATCTCTGTCAATCTTAGAAAGCATGGTATGAAGGGTGGCAACAATTTCTTCAACGGAAGGTACTCTAGGTAGTGAATATCATATACACCCAGACCTACCTCTGTTTCAAAGTTATGTTCTTTTAATGATGTAAGTATCTGCAAGTCTGAGCGTGAAGCCTCAAAGGTGATAACATCCGCATCCATATTGTCAATAGCAGGGATAATGTCTGTGAACTCGCTATAGCACATATGTGTATGAATCTGAGTTTCAGGTCTTACACCGCTGTGTGTGAGACGGAAGGCAGGTATGGCAAAGTCAAGGTATTCCTTCTGCCAGTCAGACTTTCTAAGTGGAAGCTTCTCTCAAGAGCTGCCTCATCAATCTGAATAATCTTGATTCCGTTCTTCTCCAAATCAAGAACCTCATCTCTGATTGCAAGTGCTATCTGAGAAATGGACTCCTTGATTGATATATCTTCTCTTGGGAATGACCAGTTAAGTATGGTAACAGGTCCTGTAAGCATTCCCTTCATAATTCTCTTTGTAAGTGACTGAGCATATACAGACCATTCTACTGTTATAGCCTTCTTTCTGTATACATCGCCCCAGATTACAGGTGGCTTAACACATCTTGTACCGTAAGACTGTACCCAAGCCTTCTCTGTGAAGAGGAAGCCGCCAAGAGCCTCACCGAAGTACTCAACCATGTCATTACGCTCAAATTCTCCGTGAACAAGAACATCGATATCGATGTCTTCCTGGAATTTTACACAGTCAGCAATCTGCTTTTTGTTAAACTCTTTGTATTCAGCCTCTGTAATTTCGCCCTTTCTAAAAGCTGAACGGTTTGCCTTTACCTCTCTGGTCTGTGGGAAAGAACCGATGGTAGTTGTTGGGAATTCAGGAAGACCAAACTCCTTTTTCTGTAATGCCTGACGAGTCTTACGCTCAGGGCTTCTTGTATAATCACTGTCTGTAACCTGAGACAGTCTCTTGTGAACCTCTTCGCTATAGCAGTCTCTCTCTCCTGCAAAAAGCTTAGCATTTGCCTGATATGAAGCCTCGTTCTTGTAATCTGCATTGCCTGCAAGTGCCTTAAGGTCAGCAAGTTCGTAAAGCTTCTCCTCTGCAAATGCAAAGTATGAAAGGTAGTTTGCTGATAACTTGGTCTCGTGCTTTGTTGTATAAGGTACGTGTAAGAGTGAACAGGAGGTAGATAAAACGCAGTTTATACCCTTTTCCTGTAATTTAGCAAGGCTCTGCAAGGTCTTCTCGTAGTTGTTTCTCCAGATATTCTTTCCGTTTACAAGTCCTGCAAATAAAAAGCTTATCCTGTGAAACCATACTTTTCAACAAGAGCGAAAGTCTCTTTTCCCTCTACGAAATCAAGACCGATTCCGTCAAATGGAAGCTTAATTAAGTCGCTGTAAATGTCTCTTACATCACCAAAAGTATGTCTGAGCTAATACCTTAACATTGTTCTTTGAAGAAGAAGAGTTGAATAAATCTTATTAAATAATGCGATATCTTCACTCATCTGTAGTCTCTTACAAGAGCAGGCTCATCAAACTGTACCCAGCTTATTCCAGCTTCTTCAGCCTTCTTAAGGTAGCTCTGATATGCACTGATTAAAAGCATCTACAAAATCATTTGAAGACTTATTACCTGTAAAACGGCATAATTTAAGCAAGGTATAAGCACCGATTACTATGGACTTAGTCTCTACTTGAAGAGCCTTTGCCTCGTTATAATGCTCAAATGGCTTTTTGCCTGAAAGCTTTATTTCGGTATCATCCTCAACCTCAGGCACAATGTAGTGATAGTTAGTATTAAACCATTTTCTCATTGCAAGAGCCTTTACATCTCCTGACTCTCCCTGATAACCACGAGCCATAGCAAAATAGGTATCAAGTTCAGAGAGGTTAAGCTCCTTATAACGCTTAGGAACTATGCCAAATAATACTGCGGTATCAAGCAAGATATCGTAGAATGAAAAATCATTACTTGAGATAAAGTCAATTCCTGCCTCTTTCTGAGTATTCCAGTGAATTTTTCTAAGCTCCTTACCTTTGGTTAAGAGCTCGTCTGCTGTGATTTCTTTCTTAAAATATTTTTCGCTAGCGAACTTTAATTCGCGTAAAGTACCGATTCTAGGAAATCCGATTACTGATGTTTTCATACTGTCCTCCAACTCATATTCATAATTTATCTGTAAAACTAGGTCTATTATAAGGGGTATTGGCTTCTTTGTATAATACATATAAACATAGGATTGTTATAGAAATTATTTATATCAATTTAAAATACAATCTTTTAACTATTGCAGAATTTAATGATACAAAGTGTCAAAAAGTATAAAAATTCGATTGGGGCTTGCTTGCAAGGGGCTTGCTTGCAAGAGAATTTATTATCTTTTGAGTGTCAAATACTAATGATATTAAAACTACTTTAATAAAAAGACAGCTTCTCTGACAGAAATATTTATCAGAGAAACTGCCTTAATATAAGGTGAAACACCCTAGCAACATATTTATAAAACTACAATATTTTTACTATATTTAAGTCCTTATCAAGCAGTAACAAATCCGCATAAGCACCGGTTTTATTACACCTGCCTTGTCGTCAAGCCCTCTACTCTTTGCAGGGTTGGTGGAAGCCATCTTGACTGCTGACTTAAGAGGAATGCCTAATTCAACGACATTCTTAAAGCAGGTAAAAAGGTCAGTACAGGAGCCTGCAATAGTACCATTTTCAAGAGTTGCCTTGTTTCCTGTCTTATTTACCTTCTGTCCTCCAAGAATAGGTACCATCCTCCATACCTGTAGCCTCCATAGAATCACTTATAAGGATGATTCTATCCTCACCAAAGAGACGGAAGGTACTCCTTATCATACAAGGATGGATATGTACCTTATCACAGATGAGCTCAGCCATAACTCCGGTATTTTCAAAGGCTGCTCCTACTATGCCCGGATCTCTGTGATTGAAGGCAGGCATTGCGTTAAAGAGGTGGGTTACATGGTTGGCTCCATTCTTAAATGCCGCATCAGTTCTGCTCATAGTTGGCATCAGAATGACCAACTGAGATGGATACATCGTTTGCAAGCTCTTTAATGAAGAGGTTAGCACCCTCAGTCTCAGGAGCAAGGGTTACAAGACGGATATTGCCGCCACTTACTTCATTGAGCCTTCTAAATACTTCTACGTCAGAATTCATTATATACTTCGGATTCTGAGCCCCCATCTTCTTCGCAGAAATGAAAGGACCCTCCATATTGATGCCAAGCACTCTTGCGTGCTTTTTCTCAGGCTTTAAAATCTTTGATTGCAGGCAAATATATCCGTAAGCAGTTCTTCTGAAAGAGTCATGGAGTAGGGACAAAAATGCAGTTACTCCCTTACTTTTTCAAACTCAGCTATTTGTAGAGCCCGTCAAGGTCAGCATCGCAGAAGTCGTGTCCTACAGCGCCGTGCGTATGTACATCCACAAGTCCCAGTATTACATAAAGCCCTTCGGCGTCAATGACTTCGCCGTCCTCAGGTGCCTTATCGGTAATGAACTCACCTTCCACATAGATGTCTCTTTTTCAAAATCTCCATTTTCGTTATATACTAAAACCGTTCTTAATTATTATGATAATCTCCTATATATTTACCTTTTTGCAATAAGAGCATAGCAGCCTCATCAGCAACTATAGTTACATTGCTGTGGAACTGGAGGGCAGAAGCAGGGACCTCAGGAGTTACAGAGCCGTAAAGTGCCTTGCAGAGTGCATCTGCTTTCTTTTCGCCGGAAGCAATAAGTAAAATGTGCTAGCAGCGAATATAGCTTCCTACACCCATAGAATAAGCAAATTTAGGCACCTCATCGATGGAATTAAAAAGCCTTGAGTTAGCATTTATTGTACTCTCTGTAAGGCTTACCTTATGAGTTCCCTTTGCAAAAGAAGAGTCAGGCTCGTTGAAACCGATATGTCCGTTTTCGCCAAGTCCAAGCAGCTGCAAATCAATAGGACCACGGCTTCAATAACTCACTCATATCTTTGTACATTCCTTAGCCTCATCAGTCTCCATTCCGTTTGGAAGGAAGACATTTTTCAATATTTATATTTATATGGTTAAAAAGGTTATCCCTCATAAAATAAGCATAACTCTGATTGTGGTCAGCAGAAAGCCCCACATACTCATCAAGATTTATTGAAGTGATTTCAGAAAAATCTAAATCACCCTTCTTATAGCCTTCTACAAGTAACTTATAAGCCCCAATTGGTGATGAACCTGTAGCAAGACCAAGCACTGAATCAGGCTTCATTACAACCCTGAGCAGCCATGATGTTTTGCAGCCTTTCTGCTCATTTCCCTCATAATTTTTGTAACAAAAATCCTCATAAAACCCTCCTGTGATTATAAAAATATTAAATGGTATGAAATATCTTTATACATATAAAATTTATAGACAAGTATACCCCTATATTAAAGTAAAAAGCAATTCGTATTATCATTCTTCGTGAGTGTCCTCTACAAGAAGCAATGTAAAGCTGCCCATCTTTTATATCAAAAACCAAGCGATTTTTCTTATCTATTCGCTCACTCCAACCTGAACGATATTTTAGTGGTTCAGATTTTTCCGATACCTTTGTAATCCGTTGCGTTCAATATCCTTTATAAGTGAATTTATAAGTGTATCCTGCATTTGCCAGTATAAATAATCATCCCAAGCTTCATCTGCCCAAACCTTTTCCATAGTTTAATCCTCTATCAATTCATGTACTTGTCCCTTACCGGCATAAAGTTGGTCGAAAGCTCTATCAATTTTTTCAAGATATCTGAATTTCTCAATTTCTTTTTCCATTTGATTATACTGTTCTAAACTGAGAATAACAACGTTTCTGTCTGCTTTTCTAGTTACGATTATGGTCTCCCCTTCATCTGTTGCTCTGTCGCAGTATTCTTTTAGATTATTTCATAGTGGTATAGTTTATAGCTAGCATACTAATCCTCCTTTTATATACACATTTATGTACATATAATTGTACAATAAAAATGACAAAAAGCAATTATTATCATGATATGTAGTTAATTACTATTTAATAAAGACTCTATTATTTCCTCCGTCTTCATACCTCTTGAACCCTTAACTACGATAGCATCACCTTTTGTTAAGAGGGATTTAAGATAATCAGAGGCTTCTACATTGGTAGAAAAATGCTTTGTGACAGGATTGGTATCAAGGCTTTCAGAGTTTAGAGCAAGTCCTATCTGCTCACTGTCTTTGCCGACTGTTATAAGGTAATCAATCCTGCCTTCAGGGTTTTCTTTATTGTAGGCCTTTATATATTCGCCGACTTTGTAATGTTCACTCTCAGCGTATTCACCAAGCTCAAGTACATCAGCAAATACTACAAACCGCCTGTGTATAGGCTCTTTGCCGCCACGCATTTCCCCGATAATCGAAACGGAAGCCTTCATAGAGTCAGGGCTTGCATTATAGGTATCATCAATTATGGTAATGCCGTTTGTCTTGATAATGTTTCCTCTGCCTGAAAGTGGTTCATACGCGGCAAGTCCAAGCTTTGACACTGAAGGAGAGATTCCAAGCTTTAGTGCCACAGCAGTTGCAGCCAGTGCATTTCTTACGTTATGAAGTCCCAGAGTTTTAAGGTGAATCTGCTCAGTGAGAGGCTTACCGTCCTCATCCTTATAATTTGCCACAAAATCGGTGCCACTGTCGGATATAGTGATGGAAGAAGCGTAAAAATCAGCCTCTTTACTTATGCCGTAGGTCACAACGTGCTTGACCTTAGCAGGCCTGAATTCGCTATTTTCAGGTACCACCTTAGCAAGGAGTTCATCATCAGCATTTACAAATAGTACACTATCCTCCGTAAAACAATCTGTAATGTGGAGCTTTTCTTTTAGGATGTTTTCCTTTGAGCCTAGATTGCCGATATGGGCAGTGCCTACATTGGTAAATATTGCATGGGTTGGCCTGCCTGCATCTGCAAGTTTTTCCATCTCATGGAATTCACTTATGCCCATTTCTATAATGGCGGCCTCATTACAAGGTTCAAGTTCAAACAAGGTTAAGGGAAGTCCTATGGTAGAGTTTGCATTGCCCTTAGTTTTGTGGACATTAATCGAGGAGAGGGCAGCAGCCACCATTTCCTTAGTAGTGGTCTTACCGACACTTCCGGTTATGCCAATGAAAGGGATGTTAAATTTCTCGCGAAACCAACGGCCTGTATCAAGGAGGGCGGCTTCAGTATCGTCTACCTCGATGGCTGCAGCATCTCCGATATCAGCAGAGGAGTTCGTGCCCTTTTTATAAAGAAAGCCTTAGCACCATCCTTTACCACCTGAGGGATGAATTTGTGGGCGTCTAACCTTTCTCCGATTATAGGCACAAAAAGTGCATTCTTAAAGGGAAGGCTGTGGGTTTCCCTGGAATTTGTAAAGAAGCCGTTTATTTCGGTGTCGCCGTTTCCGTTTAACAGTTTTTCCGTTAGCGGTACTTTTAATATGTCATTTACGGTAACTTGCATAAATACTCCTTATCTAGATTGTAATTCTGCCACTAAAAACAGTTTCACAAGTACTGTCATAAAAATGTGGTTTTGTATCTTTATCGTATTTTATAATCAAATCTCCTCCAAGGGATGAACCCTCACCTCATCATCAACAAGACCATTCAACATAGCGGCGTAGGCCGAAGCACAGGCACCGGTACCACAGGCAAGGGTTTCGCCCGAACCACGCTCCCAGACACGCATTTCAATTTCATTTCTGCTTATTATCTTTATAAATTCGGTGTTGGTACGATTTGGAAATATCTTGTTAAATTCAAACTTTGGGCCTATAACAGGTAAATCAAGGCTCTTTGTGTCATCTACAAAGGTCACTGCGTGAGGATTTCCCATTGAAATGCAGGTGAGATACCAGTCTTTGCCGTCTACATTTACAGCCTCATTTATAAACTTATCCTTATCAGATATGACAGGGATTTCGCTAGGGGTGAGAATTGGTCTTCCCATATCTACAGTTGCAGAGGCTACCTTACCATCTTTAACCGTGAGCTTTAGTATTTTAATGCGGTTTTCGGGAATAATTCCTGTGGCCTCTTCTTCCTTAGTACGGACTCCGGTTTCTATGCGGACTTCCTCTTTATCAGTGAGTCCAAAGTCATATACATATTTTCCTACACAGCGGATGCCGTTGCCACACATTTCAGCCTCAGAGCCGTCTGCATTGAATATCCTCATCCTAAAATCAGCCACAGTAGAAGGGCAGATAAGGATGATGCCGTCACTGCCGATTCCCGTATGCCTGTCTGAGAGTTTTATAGACACTTCAGCAGGATTTTCAAGTTCATTTTTAGTGCAGTCGATGTAGAGATAGTCGTTTTTACAACCATGCATTTTTGTGAAATTTATTTGTGTATTTTTCATATTAGCTCCATTTCTGTATTATGGTGTTGCGGTGAATCATGCTTTGCAGGATTCTTTCTTGTTGACAGAGTATAGTTATTAGCATCTCTACCATTATAGTACAAAAATAAAAGCAGAATAAAACCCATAAGAAAAATCTAGATTATAAATAATGTTATTTGAAAAAGTAAATTCCACATTAGTATGGATTTTACTTCTTCCATACTCCATATCTTTAACTGTGGATTTTACTAATTCTATATATCATACTTTTTACTATATGGACTTTACTGATTCCATGATTAAAATATATATTGGGTTAGATTCATCAGGTTAGGGTTTTATATACAAACTGAAAGGAATATTTTAATTATGGGAAAACATTCACATCTTTTTTAAGCCAGCGTTCTGACATAGAAATCATGCTTTTCTAAAAATGAGCTTTAATAAGATTGCTTTGGCTATAGGAAAAAGACAACACAACTGTTTCAAAAGAAATAAAACATAATTACTGAACAGACAGGCTCATACAGCAGGTCTTTTAATGACTGTCTGCATTCAGTGGACAGATCATCTAAAAAGATTTGTATGCAGTCACTGCCTTAACAAAAACAGAACATACGAGCTGCGGGAAATGCATGCCACTGTGTGATGATTATGTCAAACATAACTGTCCTAAACTTCTTAAGCCACCTATGTATGTAACGGATGCCCTGACAGAAACAGGTGTCGCCTTGAAAAAAAGATTTTACAAGGCAAAGGAAGCTGAGGGCAAGATACAGAAAATCGTTGTCTGAATCAAGAACAGGGTTTAACCTTACAGAAAAACGAAAGGGAATATATAGACGGCATTGTTAGTCCACTCCTGTTAAAAGGGCAATCCATAAGACATATAACAATCAACCATGAAATCATGGTTTCCGACAGGACTCTCTATAAATATATAAACAACAGTCTGTTTTCTGCCAGAAACATTGACATGCCACGCACTATAAGAATGCGTCCGAGAAAAAATAAAAGCAAATCTTTGAAAGTGGATAAAGAGTGCGGAAGGGAAGGACTTATGAGGACTTCCTGAAGTTTATTGAAGAAAACCCTGATTCAGTTGTACGTGAAGGCGACAGTGTAGAAGGGGTAAAGGGTGGGAAAGTACTTCTCACTCTCTTCTTTGTACAACAGAACCTGCAGCTTGCTTTTCTGAGAAACTACAATGACTCACGTTCTGTTACGGAGATATTTGAAAGGCTGTATATTGAACTGAGACCTGATGATGAGCCACATCAATTCATATTCAAGGGCGAAGCTCGGAAACAAAAAGCTCTTATGATATTTTTGCATTTCAATACGGCAATATTAAAGAGCTTAGGTATTCAAAAAATTTCACCGGATGAAATTACCCTAACCCCTAAGCTCTTAGGCAAATAAAAAGGAACTCACCGGTTAAAAGATGAACTTCTAGCCCATATATAAAGGGTGGATTTTACTTATTCCCAGTTTTTGGAAAGTAACTTCGACTCCTGTTTGCTATGAAAAAATTAGAGTCATGTTCTTCCTGTAAAGGCTGATTATAGCATTTTTCAGATAATGTATACATCTAGCTCTTAATTTATGTAAAATTTGTAACAAGTAACTTCCATACCTTAGCTAAAAATATAAAATTTAAACTTAGGGTGTGGAAGTTACTTTTTCATTCACCAGATTATAAATAATTTCATCTATTTATCAAACCATATGAGTCTTATTTTATAAGAAAATATAAAGAAGTATTCTATATTGAAAACTAATAAAAACTATGATATTCTTAAGTAGAACTTATTATAAAGACTCTAAGCAACTATTGACAAGGCTTTATGACATGAATAAACGGAGGATGACATGGATTTCAATTGGTGAAGTATTATCAGCTAAAACTTATCCGAGCAGAGGAATTGTTGTGGGGAAGAAGTAAGGATGGCAAAAGGCAATGACTGCTTACTTTATTATGGGAAGAAGTGAAACAGCAGGAATAGGATATTTGTGGAAGAGGCGAGGGAATAAGGACAGAGTGACTCTCGATGAAACCAAGCTTTTCGGATCCAAGTCTCATAATATATCTACCTGTCACAGGTAATTGAAAAAGAAGACCATAATTACCAATGGAGACCAGACGGATACGGTTTATAATTATATGACAGCAGGTAAATGCTTTAACTCAGCTCTTATGAGCAGGGAATTTGAGCCTGATGCACCTAACTATACACCTAGAATATCTGCCCTTGTAGATGTCAGCGAAAAGTCACTTCACTTAAGGATGAGTATACTTAAGAGTGATGACGGCAATCCTGACTGTTGCAACAGATATTTTTATGATTATAGCAATCTTACTGCGGGTGAAGGTAGATTTATTCACACCTACAAAGAAGACATAGAACCTCTTCCAAGCTTTGAAGGTGAACCTACGAAGGTAAGTCTTTGTGGAAGTATAGATGAATTTACTGAGAGTATTTGGAAGAGCCTAAATGAAGCTAATAAAGTGTCATTGTTTACAAGGTTTTATAGACATAGAAACCGGAGAATATGAGACTAGAATAGTAAATAGAAATTTAGCTAATTAGCAAAATTACAAAGTGAAAATACAGTATAACAAAGAGCAGGTCTTTGTATATAATACGCTTTTAGCCTGTAATAGGCTGTAGATGGTGGAAAAATTAAAAGCAGATATTGACAAATATAGGTGAAATTATAAAGGAAATTGCGTATGAGATGATACCACTATTTCCTTTCTGGAGTCCTGGAGGTTATTCTACATTCTAGATGCCTGGGCATTTCTGCTGGGCTCTCGTTGATCGTTCTGTTCGTTCTGGAGTGGGTCTGGGTGGGTCGTTTCTGTTCTCTCGTTTCGTTTCAGATTCTACTCGTTTCTAGATTTTCTACCACCTACTCGTTCTGGATACTCGTTCGTTTCTGTCTACATTCATTTGTTCATTCTACATTCCTACCTACCATTCTCATTCATTCATTCATTCGATACCATTCATTCGATGGGATGG
>BNJU01001732.1_pt1 | contig 58128 bp, 65 predicted proteins | sample 8539281 | NCBI WGS metagenome assembly BNJU01 (sample SAMD00202456, study PRJDB9452) | human saliva metagenome | isolation source: human saliva | place: Japan
GCCGTCGAGAACGTACTTTTTCCTACGAGGACTGCGTTGTCCTCCAGATGACTGCGGTCCGCCCCAGTCGTCTGGAGGAGAAAACGCAGTCCCCGTCCGCGATGTACGTTCCCGATCCTGCGCCGCCCACCACCACGCGAATTATCATGAATTGACACGAGGGGCTCGAGAAGGGAGACGGTCATGCCCGTACTAACAGCGACGAGTGCCCTGGTCGGCGCCATGGTGCTGCTCGGTCTCTGGAGTGGCAGGGCGGTGGGGCCGACGACGCAAGCGCGCCCTCGACGCCGAGGCCCTGCAGGTTCCACGCCCAGCCGAGACGGTAGCTCCCTGGCCCGTCGGATCCTACTGCCCCTGCTCCCACAGCAGGGGGACACATCGCCACCGTCTTCCTGGGGTTCACCAGGGAACCGGCGAATGCGCGGATGCCGCGGCAAGAAAAACACTCCTGGGACCACAGGCGGATGACGTGGCGGCGCTCACCAGCAACAATAGGGACTGATGCCCTCCCGGCCGACGCCGGGAGCCAGGCCCACCGGCGCCCCCAGGGAAGGACCCCACATGCCAGCCGCCATGTCCTCAGACACCGTCCCCTCCCCCACCGGCTCGTCGGCCGGCCCGCTGCTCGGCCTGGACGGCGAGCCCCTGCGCATCGGGGTCCTCACCTCCGGCGGTGACGCCCAGGGCATGAACGCGGCCGTGCGGGCCGTGGTGCGCACCGCCATCCGTCTGGGGGCCAGGCCCTACGCGGTCATGGAGGGCTGGGCCGGGGCCGTGGCCGGAGGCAACGGCATCCGCCCCCTGGAGTGGGACTCGGTGGGCTCCATCCTCCAGCGCGGCGGCACCATCATCGGCACCGCCCGCTCGGCCGAGTTCCGCGAGCGCGCAGGCCAGCTGGCGGCCGCCCGCAACCTGCTGGAGCACGGCATCGACCGGCTCGTGGTCATCGGCGGCGACGGCTCCCTGACCGGCACCAACGAGTTCCGCAAGAACTGGCCCTCCCTGCTGGAGGAGCTCGTCGAGACCGGTGACATCAGTGCGGAGACGGCCGCCGCCCACCCCGTCCTCATGGTGACCGGCCTGGTGGGCAGCATCGACAACGACCTGGTGGGCGCCGACATGACCATCGGCACCGACTCCGCCCTCCACCGCATCCTGGAGGCCATCGACGACATCTCCTCAACGGCCGCCTCCCACCAGCGCACCTTCGTCGTGGAGGTCATGGGCCGCCACTGCGGCTACCTGGCCCTCATGGCGGCCGTGGCCGGGGGCTGTGACTACGTCCTGGTCCCCGAGCTCCCCCCGGGCAAGGACTGGGAGGAGGACATGTGCTCCAAGCTCAAGGCGGGCCGGGAGGCCGGGCGCCGCGAGTCCATGGTGATCGTCGCCGAGGGCGCCACCGACCGCGAGGGCAACCGCATCACCGCCGACGACGTCCGCCAGGTCATCGCCGACAAGCTGGGTGAGGCCGCCCGCGTCACCATCCTGGGTCACGTCCAGCGCGGTGGCCGCCCCAGCGCCTACGACCGCTGGATGTCCACGCTGCTGGGCTGCGCTGCCGCCCGTGAGGTGGTGTCCATGGAGCCGGGCAGCGAGCCGGTCATCATCGCCGAGCGCCACAACCGCATCCGCCGCCTGCCGATGATGGAGCAGATCGCGGCTACGCGCGCCGTCAAGGACCTCGTGGCCGCCCACGACTACCTCGGAGCGATCCAGGCCCGCGGGGCGAGCTTCGGCAGGATGCTCGAGCTGTTCGAGACCATGTCCACGCCTCCCGCCGAGCCGGCCACTGACGCGGGATCGACGCCGTCGGCCTCCGACCGCCCCAAGCGGGTCGCCATCATCCACGCCGGCGGCCTGGCCCCGGGGATGAACACGGCGGCGCGTGCGGCCGTGCGCCTGGGCATCGACCACGACTTCACGATGCTGGGCGTCTACGGCGGCTTCCCCGGCCTGCTGGACGGCGACGTGCGCGAGCTGACCTGGGCCGACGTCGAGGGCTGGGTCGGTGACGGCGGCGCCCAGCTGGGCACGCGCCGCGAGGTGCCCACCATTGAGCAGCTCTACGCGCTGGGGCGGGCCATTGAGCTCCATGAGATCGACGCGCTGCTGGTCATCGGCGGCTACAACGCCTACCTGAGCGCCTACCGCCTGGTCACCGAGCGGGACCGCTACCCCGCCTTCCAGATCCCGATCGTGTGCGTGCCGGCCTCCATCGACAACAACCTGCCCGGCTCCGAGCTGAGCATCGGCACCGACACGGCCCTCAACAACGCGGTGGTGGCGCTGGACTCCATCAAGCTCTCCGCGGCGGCCTCCCACCGCTGCTTCGTCGCCGAGGTCATGGGCCGCAAGTGCGGCTACCTGTCCCTGATGTCGGGCCTGGCCACCGGCGCGGAGAAGGTCTACCTCAACGAGGAGGGCATCACGCTGGCGGGCCTGGCCGCCGACTCCGAGCGGATGGTGGAGTCCTTCCGCTCGGGACGCAGCCTCTACCTGGTGATCCGCAACGAGCGGGCCAGCGTCAACTACACCACCGACGTCCTGGCCCACATCTTCGCCGAGGAGGGCAAGGGCCTCTACGACGTGCGCGAGGCGATCCTGGGCCACCAGCAGCAGGGCGGCAGCCCCACGGCCTTCGACCGGATCATGGCGACCAAGCTCGTCGCCCACTCCCTGGAGCTGCTGGCCTGCGCCCTCAAACGCGGCGAGCCGACGGCCTCCTACGTGGGCCTGATGGGCGGCAAGGTCTCCGACCAGCCCCTGGACCGCATGAACGACGACCTCGACCGCGACCACCGTCGCCCCTGCCACCAGTGGTGGCTGGGTCTGCGCCCCGCCGTGGGCCTGGTCAGCCAGGACATCGGGACCCTGACGCTTCAGGACGTGCCCGACTTCGGTGAGGCGGTCGACGACGCGGCCAGCGATCAGAGGTAGCAGGAGGTGGCCGCCCGACCCGGCCCGCGGCGCAGGGCGACCCCACCAGAGGCCGCCAGAACCCCCGCCGGGGCGGAGGCGGCCCGGACTCGGAGGAGCGCCTGGGCGGCCCTGGTCCTGCTCGTCGGAGGCCTGTCGATCGGCGCCGTCCTGGCTCTGGTGGGCGGCCCCTGGCAGGTCCTCGCCATCCTGCACCTGGGGGGCGCTGGCAATCTGGTTCCTCGTGTGCGCCGCAGCTGGCGCGACCTGCTGCGCTCCGCAGGGCCTCGCAGTCCCTGGTTGCTCTTCGCCGTCGGCGCGAGCCCATGCGCTCTGTCCGCCGTGGCACACCACCCGATCGACAACCCGGGAGCCGTCCTCGCCCCTGTGACACCTACCGGGTTGCTGTCCGCCCTGGCCATGGCGCTGGGGGTCGGCGTGCTCATGAACGCCGTCCCCGAGGAGTTCTCGCTGCGCCGCTGCCTGCTCGAGCCCCTGCGGGCGCAGTTCGGGGGCGGGTTCGCCCTGTGGACCACAGCCCTGGCTTTCGTTGTCATGCACCTGCCCACTTGGATCTCCTCTCACGCCACCGTCTCCACCTATGCGGCTGAGGTCCCCGAGAAGCTTCTCTTCGGACTGGTCGCCGCCTGGTCCGTCCTGCGCCTGGACTCCCTGGCCTTCGCCCTGGGCATGCATGTGGGCGGCAATTTCACCGGCGTCCTGCTGGACTGCCTGAGCCGGGAGGAGACCCTGACCGGGTGGAGCCGGTTCACCGCTCCGTCTGTCATCGCCATGGTCACCGAGACGCTGGTGACGGCTGCAGCCGTCTGGTTCCTGGGACGCCCGAGCAGCACGTCAGCGTCCCACCGCTAGACCGGGCCGCGGAAGCCTGTCGGTCTCGAGACCGCCCAGGGTCTCGAGGACGCACCATGGGGCTCACGGACTGTGCCCGAGGCATCCGACGTCGAGGGTGAGGGTGTGTCCGCGACGATCCACGTACTTGACCGCACCTCAACTGCCGGGCCGGGTATGGTGCCTGGCGTGCGCGCGCTGATACGACCCCGGTTCCTTCTGGCTGCCGCCGTGGCGGGCGTGGCCGCGGGTCTCATCGGGGTCGCGATGGCGCTGCTCCTGGGAGCTCTTCGAGTCGCTGTTCTACGGCGTCTCCCACGGCGGGCTCCTGGAACGCCTGGCCGCCGCCCCTGCCCCTGGCGGCGCGCGCTCGCCCCGGCCCTGGGCGGCCTTGTCGCCGGCGGCCTGTGGTGGTGGCTGCGCGCCACCGGCGGGTGGCCGACGTGGAGGCTGCGGTCGCGGACCGCAGCGGTCAGGCGGCCCCCCGGATGGGGCTGGCGCGCCCCTTCCTCGACGCCGTCACCCAGGTCCTCACGGTCGGTGCGGGCAACTCGGTGGGCCGCGAGGGCGCTCCGCGTCTGGCCGCCGGGGCGGTGGCGGCCAGGCTCGCCACCCGCCTGGGGATCGGCAGGAGCGAGGGCGCGATCCTCATCGCCTCCGCCGCCGGGGCGGGGCTGGCGGCCATGTACAACGCGCCGCTGGGTGGGGCCGCCTACGCCGTCGAGCTCGTCATGGTCGCCGGGATGCGACGGCGCGGTGCCCTCGTGGCGGTGCCGGTGTGCCTCATCGCCACGCTCGTCTCCTGGCTGCACTCCCACGGGCGCCCCACCTTCGAGGTCGTCTCACCAGGGGCTGTCGTCGGGGACCGTCCTCGGGCTGGTGCTGCTCGTGCCCGTGGCCGCAGCGGTCGGTGTGGGGGCGAGGCGACTGTGGTCGTGGATGCTGGCGCACCGGGTACGCGTCCCCCGGTGGCTGCCGGCGGCGATCGGTGCGGCGGGACTGGTCACCGGGCTGGCGAGCCTGTGGGTCCCGGCGATCGTCGGCAATGGGCGCGATGCCATGGAGATGGCTCTGGGTACTGGCCTTCCCGGGGCCTCGAACAGCGCTGCGGGAGCGGGCCTCGTCCTGCTGGTGGGCATCGTGGCCCTCAAGCCGGTCCTTACCGGTCTCACGCTCGCCGCCGGCGCGACCGGCGGCCGGCTGGCTCCCTCCCTGGCCGCGGGCTCGAGCGCCGGAGCCGCCCTGGCGATCGCGCTCCACGCCTGTGGGGTGCAGGCCAGCGTGCCGGTCCTGGCACTGGCGGGGCGGGCGCCGTGCTCGCCACCACTCAGAGGGCCCCCGTCTTCGGGATCGTCTTCACCTGGGAGCTGGCCCGGGCCGGTGCCTGGACGCTGGTGGCCCTGTTCGCCGTCGTCGTGGCGGTCACGCTGCTGGCCTCCCCCGCCTGGCGGCGCACCGCAGCCTCACAGCTGCGGACCTCACGGAGTCGGTAGCCGGACCCGCCTGCGACGTGTCAGGGTCATTGATTCGACCGCGCGAACATATACTCCTGGGCGGATCGCAACCGGCAGCCACGTCTCCATCGGAATCACTATGGATCGTCTCCACGACGCCGCACCACCTCGTCACGCGCTACAGCCCAGCGCGGCCGACGCCTACGCCTTCGAGACCGGACGGCCCGCCGCCTCTGAGGGCACCGCCCTTGCCGCCGTCGCCCTGCTGGCCGGCGCGCCCGGCGCTGGGCACGGCCCCTGGCGCTCCTGCGGGGGCCGTGGATCCTCATGCTCGTCCTCCTTCACGTGGGCGGGCTCGCCCTGTGGTTCGGGACTGTCCGGCCGAGGCTGGCGCGACCTGCTGACCGGCGGCGGCATCCGCAGCAGAACCGTCCTGTTCGCCGCTGGCGCGCTGGGCGGAGTCGCCTTCGGCGGCCTGCACACCTGGATGGGGCCGACGGGTACCGGCCCGCTGTGGAAGCCGGAGATCACCGCCTCCACGGTGCTTCACGCCCTGGTCTTCGCCCTGACAGTCGGCGTCGTCTACAACGCGGTCCCCGAGGAGATCACGCTCAGGCGCACCCTGTTCTCACCGATACACGAGCGCTTCGGGGCAGCGGCCGCTGTGCTGATGACGACGGCGTCCTTCACCGCCCTGCACCTGCCGACCTGGCTGACCTCCGACACCAGCCTCAAGGGCTACGCCTGGCAGATCCTCCACAAGGTGCTCTTCGGGCTGCTCGCCGGCTGGTCGGTGGTGCGGCTTCGGTCGATGTTCTTCGCCCTGGGCCTGCACGTCAGCGGAAACGCGCTGGGACTGTTCATCGGCCAGCTCCAGAGCGAGAACCTGCCCGACTTCGAGATCTCGTGGCTCAACGCGGCGATCCTGCTCACCGGCGCGGCCGTGGCCGCTTCCCTCATCCTCCTCCTGGGCCGACGTAGAGAGTGCCACCACCAGTCTTCTAACCAGCGAGAAGGGCATCATCAATGGCTTGGCGAAGAAACTCCGACCGGCTCTTGCCGTGACGCTCAGCATGCGCATCGATGGCCTGTAAACGCGACGCAGGTATGCGGAACGAAATAGTCCTCATCTCTTCCTCGTACAGACGAGGACGACCCTGCACTACAGGACCAAGCCTCCCTTCCAGTCACCTGACTCGTAGTCGGCAGCCAAGGAATCAAGTTGCTCATCAGTCACCCCGAAGGTGGCGTTCATCTGATCGCGGTTCATGATCTCCTCCTGTCGATAGATAGTTCCTTGAGAGTCTTTTTCGAGGGCGGCGTCATAGCATGATAAACAAGCCAGTCTCCATGCCCATTATGAACAGCAACCATCTCCAGCAACCGCCCCTTGACGTCCACTCCCACTGAAACCCATGTGCGAGAGTCGTCCACCCGAGGCGCAGAACGGATCGCATGCTTCCAGGCGGACTCACCCTTGGCGTGCGGACCTCTACGCTCAGTCCTTGATCGTGAGGATCTCGTTGACGTCGACGCGGCTGGGGGCGAAGGCCGCCAGCGCCGAGTCTGCGGGATGGCCCAGCGCGATCCCGATCGCGACGATCTCATCGGCTCCGATCCCCATGGCCTCGCGCACCTCGTCCGGGTACATGACCAGGGCGTAGGCGTTGATAGCGCCAAGGCCCTTGTCGGCAGCCGCCAGAACGAGCATGGCGGAGAAGGCCCCGAGGTCGTGGAAGGACCACAGGGGTGGACTCGACCGGGATCGTCACGTACAGGGCTGCCTGAGCGTTGAACAGCCGTCCTTGCGATGCCTGGAACTCCTGGACGCCCTCACCCAGCTGCGCACTGATCTGCTCTCCGAGCGCGGCCATGTTCTCCTGGGTGGTCGCAGACCACTCTGTACGAGGCTTCACCGGGAGGTCGGCGTTTCCCTTCCTGCCGGCAGCGACGTCCGCAGCATGGCGCTTCTTGATCCCGGCCAGCGTGGCCCCTGTGGCCGCATAGACCCGCCAGGGCTGGGAGTTCACCCACGACGGCGCCTGCTGGGCGGTGCGGACAATGTCGACCAGATCCTCCTGGGAGACGGGCTGGTCGGTGAAGTCTCGTACCGAGTGACGATCAGCGACGACCTGGCTGAACTCCATGGTGCTCCCCTACTTCCGAAATCCGCGGGTGTGTCCACCGAGGCCAACGACCGGCCGGCCAGCACTATTCCAGCTGGGGCCGTCCGGCGGGCGCAGTGCACCCCCACCTCCTCAGGCCCGACGGCGCAGCAGGACCGAGTCCCATCCCGGTAGCGCCTCCGGCAGGCCCGCGTGGGTCGAGCCGGGCTGGACGTCCGGGTCGGCGGCGCGCAGCACCTGCTCGGCCCCGCTCCACTCCTCTGGCTCCAGGCCCTCGGCCGCGAGCGCCGCCAGCAGGCCGCCCTGACCCGGTCAGGGGCAGGTCCTCGCGGGCGCACTGGGCGATGAGCAGCAGCTGCTCGATGCCGCCGCCCTGGGCCTCAGGGGGCGCGCCACTGGCGCAGGATGACCCAGGCGGTGGGGTGGTCGGCCGCCAGGAGCCGGAAGGTGCCCAGGGCGAGGGCGTCGTCGTCGTGCCGCAGGGCGATGAGCTGGCGGTAGTGCTCGAAGACGCTGCCGGGTACTCCCACCTGGGCGGCGGCGTTGACGGTGCCGTGGTCGGGGGCCAGGGCGATCCAGGGCTCGCCGGTGGTGAACCCGGCCTTCTCGCTGCTGTCCCAGTGGACGGGGGTGCGGGCGTTGTCGCGGGAGACGGGGGCGATGCCGGCCAGGACGGCGGCCGGGTCGTCGCCGGCGCGCACGCGCTCGTGGAAGTGGTTGACGGACTCCAGGTCCCGGTAGTCATCGATGGAGCGGAAGACCGTGTTGGCCATGCCCAGCTCCTCGCCCTGGTAGATGTAGGGGGTGCCGCGGTGGGTGTGGAGGATCGTGGCGAGGGTCTTGGCCGAGCGGACGCGCCAGGCGGGGTCGTCGTCGCCGAAGCGGGAGACGGCGCGGGGCTGGTCGTGGTTGTCCCAGTAGGCGGAGTTCCAGCCCTTCTCCGCGCTCACGGCGCCGGTGGGGGTCGTGTCGGGAGCGAGGGCGGCCTGCCAGTGGGCCAGGTTCTGCTTGAGGGTGACGAGCTCGAGGGGCTGGGGGTCGAACTTGCCGCCGGGCCCGTCGGTGAGGCTGACGTGCTCGAACTGGAAGACCATGTCGAGCTCACCTCGGGCGGGGTCGGTGTAGAGGGCGGCCTCGGCGCTCGTGGCCCCGGGCATCTCCCCGACGGTGATGACGTGGCTGGCCGCGGTGCGAGGACCTGCTGGTTCATCTCGTGCAGGAACTCGTGAATGCGGGGGCCGTTGGCGACGGCGGCGAAGGCGTTGCCGTAGAGGTCGCCCTCGCCCTGGGGCGCGTCAGTGAGCGGGTAGGTCTTGGAGATGAGGTTGATGACGTCCATGCGGAAGCCGTCGACGCCGCGGTCCAGCCACCAGGTCATCATCTCGTGGATGGCGCGGCGCACCTGCGGGTTCTCCCAGTTGAGGTCGGGCTGCTTGGGTGAGAAGAGGTGCAGGTAGAACTCCTGGGCTGCTCCTCGTCCCAGGCCCAGGCCGACCCGGAGAAGGCCGATCCCCAGTTGGTGGGCTCGGTGCCCGGCTGCCCGGGGGCGAGCCCGTCGACCTGCCGGGCGGGTCGCCAGATGTACCAGTCGCGCTTGGGGTCGTCCTTGGAGGAGCGGCTGGCGGCGAACCAGGGGTGCTCGTCGCTGGTGTGGTTGACGACGAGGTCCATGACCAGGCGCATGCCGCGACAGTGCAGTCCCTCGATGAGGGCGTCGAGGTCGGTCAGGGATCCGAAGAGGGGTCGATGTCCTGGTAGTCGGAGATGTCGTAGCCGTTGTCGTCCTGAGGGGAGCGGTAGACGGGGCTGAGCCACACGACGTCGACACCCAGCTCGTCGAGGTGGTCCAGGCGGCTGGTCAGGCCGGGGATGTCACCGATCCCGTCACCGTCGGAGTCGGCGAAGGAGCGCGGGTAGACCTGGTAGACGACGGCGCGGCGCCACCAGTCCGGGTCATCGCCGACGTGGTGGGCAGAGACAACGAGGGGCGCGGGAGAGGTCACGGGCGACTTCCTTCCTACCGGACAGGGGATGCGAGGAAAGCGGGGCGGGCCGGGTGCGTGAGGGCCTGACCCTGCTCCGCCGCCAGGGCTGACGGGGTCTTGCGGGCCGGTACCGATTGTGTCAGAAGCCGCCCGGGAGGAGGGCCCGATTAAGATGAGTTCTCGCGCCTCACTCGGGGCGCCGCCTCTCCCACCGCTCCCCGTGACGACTCCTGCTGTGAAAGGCCGACCGTTGGTTTCTCCTCTCCGCGATGCCCCTGACACTCCGCGCCCGGCCGCCGCCCGCCCTGAGGCGGTCATCGCCGGGACCTCGTCGGAGGAGTCCCGGCTACCGGTTCACGGTGCTCACCTCTCGGCTCATCCGCATGGAGCACTCCCCCACGGGCGTCTTCACCGACGCCGCCACCCAGCTGGTCGTCAACCGCGACCTGGGTGAGACGCCGTCGTTCCGGGTGGTGCACGGCCAGGACCGCGTGGAGATCATCACCGAGCACCTGCACCTGACCCATGTGCCCTCCCTGGGATTCTCCCCCGCCGGGCTCAGCGTCAGGCTGCGTTCGACGGCGCTGCACGCCCACGGCGGCACCTGGCACCACGGCGACGTGTGGGACCCGGGCGAGACCTTCCCGACGAACCTGGGCGGCACCACCCGCACCCTCGATGAGGCCGACGGCGCCGTCGCCCTCGGTCCGGGCCTGCTGAGTCTCAACGGCATCACCGCCCTGGACGACTCGGCCTCGCTGCTGCTCACCCAGGACGAGTGGGTTCAGCCCCGTGAGCCCGGCAACCGCCTGGCCGACGGGGCGCAGGACCTCTACGTCTTCGGCTACGGCCAGGACTACCAGGAGGCGCTGCGGGACTTCTTCCGCCTCACCGGGCCGAGCCCCCTCATCCCGCGGGCGCTGCTGGGCAACTGGTGGAGCCGCTACCACCCCTACAGCGACCAGGAGTACCTGGCGCTCATGGACCGCTTCGCCGCCGAGGAGCTGCCCTTCTCCGTGGCCGTCATCGACATGGACTGGCACGTCACCGACATCGACCCGGCGATCGGCACGGGATGGACCGGCTACACCTGGAACCGGGAGCTGTTCCCGGACCCGGCGGCCTTCCTGGCCGGCCTGCACGAGCGGGGCATGCTCACCACGCTCAACGTGCACCCGGCCCAGGGGGTGCGCCGCCACGAGGAGGCCTATGAGGAGGTCTGCGCCGACCTGGGCCTGGATGCGAGCACCGGGGAGGACGTGCCCTTCAACATCGCCGACCGGGACTTCGTGGGCTCCTACCTCTCGCGCCTCCACCATCCCCTGGAGGACGAGGGCGTGGACTTCTGGTGGCTGGACTGGCAGCAGGGCGGCTCCACGACGGTTCCCGGCCTGGACCCGCTGTGGATGCTCAACCACGTCCACTACCTCGACTCGGGCCGCGAGCGCCCGGCGGCCGACGGTGGCGTGGAGCGGCGCCGCCCGGTGACCTTCTCTCGCTTCGCCGACGCCTCGAGCCACCGTACCCCGGTGGGCTTCTCCGGGACACGATCATCAGCTGGGACTCCCTGCGCTTCCAGCCGCGCTTCACGGCCACGGCCGCCAACATCGGCTACTTCTGGTGGTCCAATGACATCGGCGGGCACATGCTGGGCGGCAGCGACGACACGATGGCGGCGCGCTGGTTCCAGCTGGGCTGCTTCTCCCCATCAACCGCCTGCACTCGTCGAACTCGGGCTTCACCTCCAAGGAGCCCTGGCGCTACTCGCGTGACGCCCGCGCCACGATGGAGGCGTACCTGCGGCTGCGTCACCGGCTGGTGCCCTACCTGTACACGTGGGCGCGCCGCTCGGCGGGTGAGGGCATCGCTCCGGTGCGTCCCGGTCTACCACGACCACCCGCGCGAGCTGGCCGCCCTACGAGCACCGGGGCAGCTTCTGCTTCGGGGACCTGCTGGTGGTGCCCTTCACCTCCCCGCTCGATGAGGCCACCGGCCTGGGGCGGGAGCTGACCTGGCTGCCCGACGGCGTCTGGTACGACCTGCCCACGGGGCGCCGCTATGAGGCCACCACCGGCGGGCGCGGGCGCATGCTGAGCCTGTCGCGCCCCCTGGACCGGATCGGGGTGCTGGCCCGGGCGGGCTCAGTGATCCCCCTGGCCGGGAACCTGACGGAGGCGGCCGGGGACAATCCGCGCGAGCTGGAGATCGTCGTCGTGCCCGGGGGCTCGGGGAGCTTCACCCTGGAGGAGGACGACGGCTCGGCCCAGCCCGGGCAGGACCAGATCGCCCGCACCCACATGGCGCTGACCTGGCCCGAGGCCGAGGAGGAGGACGGCGCCGACGTGGTGCTGCGCATCCGCCTGGAGGGGGCGGCCGAGGTCGTGCCGGCCTCGCGGCTGGTGACGGTGCGGCTCCTGGCCGGCCAGGTGGCCGGCGCCTGGCTGGGGGTGGGTGAGCGGGCGCGCCGGCTGGCCACCGAGGAGGTCAGCGGTGACGGCTTCACCCTGGGGGCCGGGACGCTGGTGCACCTGGAGGAGCTGAGCCGCCAGGAGCTCATCGACGGCGTCCAGCTGGTCCTTCGCGGCACGAAGCACTCCCCAGCCGACTGGCGCGATGAGGTCCACGCGATCCTGGACGCCGCGCGCGTGGAGTACATGGCCAAGGACCTGGCCTGGGACGCGGTGCAGCGGGGCCTGAGCGGAACCGCCCTGCTGGGTGAGCTCGAGGCCCTGGGCCTGCCGGAGACGCTGCGGGCGGCCGTGGCCGAGGTGCTCCCCCACTCCTGAACAGGCTCCGAGCGCCGACTCCGGCGGGTCGGCTCGAACCGGCCGACGGGCGCATCGGGCCGCCGCTAGGCTGCTGGGTATGAGTGAGACCCCCACCCCGCGCTTCCCGGAGGCCGAGCCCTACTTCGTGGGCGACGAGCGCACCAACCGCGAGCGCATGCTCGCCGGTGACTGGTACGTCGCCGACGACCCCGGACAACGCCAGGATCGCCGCCCACGCCCGCACAATGCTCCACCGCTTCGAGCGGGCCTTCGCCGAGGGCGAGGAGGACTGCTGGGACCTGCTGCGCTCAGCGATCCCGGGGCTGGGCGACAAGGCACACCTGCTGCCGCCGGTGCGCGTGGACTACGGGGACAACATCGCCGTGGGTGAGGGGACCTTCGTCAACTACGGGCTCGTGGCCCTCGACGTCGCCCGGATCAGTATCGGCGCGCACTGCCAGATCGGCCCGAACGTCCAGCTGCTCACGCCGGTCCACCCCCTGGAGCCGACGCCGCGCGCCTGCTCCCTGGAGGCGGCCGACCCCATCACGATCGGGGACAACGTGTGGCTGGGCGGCGGGGTCATCGTCTGCCCCGGGTGTGACCATCGGGGACAACTGCGTCATCGGCGCGGGCTCGGTAGTCACCAAGGACATTCCCTGCCAGCAGCCTGGCGGTGGGCAACCCGGCCCGGGTCCTGCGCCAGCTGGACGACTCCACCTTCGGCCCCCGCCATCAGCACCCGCCTCAGGAGACGCCGCAATGAACCCCGAGACCTTTTCCGACCTGGCCGCTTCCCGGCACTCCGTGCGGGACTTCCGGGCCGATCCCGTACCACCTGAGGTCATCGAGGAGATCCTGGAGGATGCCCGCCAGGCACCGAGCTGGTCCAACACCCGCCCCTTCATGGTGGCGCTGGCCACCGGTGAGCAGGCGGACCGTCTGCGCGCGGCCTACGTCGAGGAGTTCGACGCCGCCCTCCCCCTCCAGCACAAGGAGCCCGGGGCGATGGCCCGCCTGGCCCTGAGCGGCAAGGCGCCCGACGGCGACTACCCGACCTGGGCGCCCTACCCCGCGGACCTGCTGCCCCACTCCCAGGCGGTCGGCGGCCGGCTGTACGCGCACATGGGTATCGGCCGCAAGGACCGCGAGGCCCGTGACGCGGCCGCCCGCCGCAACTGTGAGGCCTTCGGCGCCCCGGTCATCGGTTTCGTCCTGGTCCACGAGGGCCTCATGCCCTTCGCCGCGCTCGACGCCGGGATCATGCTGCAGACCCTGTTCCTGTCCGCCAAGGCCCACGGCGTCGACTCCTGCCCCCTGGGGGTCCTGGCTACCTGGCGCCGTCCCTTCGACGCCGAGTTCGAGGCGCCGTCGGACTACCGCCTCATCACGGGCTTCGCCCTGGGCTACGCCTCCGAGGCCCCCGGTCAACGACTTCCGGGCCGAGCGGCGCCCCGTGCGCCTGGTGCCGAGCCGCAGCTGATCCGGTTGCGGTCGGCTCACGCCGTCACCGCCCGCGGTGTTCGACGTCGCAGTCGTACCTTGAGCCTCGCGTTCGAGGGGTAGAGGGTACGACCGCGCGCCCTATGGTACGAACACACAGTGCTCCGTCCTGGTTTCGTGACGGATCCTAGGCCGGCTGCGTGCCGTCCAGTGCGGCCTGAGGCGGGCGGCGCCAGCAGGGCGGGACGACAAGCCCGCGCCGACGGACCGCCAACAGCATGGCCACGCCGGCCGCCGTGCACACGATGACCGCGACGACGGAGGCCTCGATCCCCATGGCTCCGCCGGTGAGCAGGTCAGGGCCGGTGAAGCGGGCCTCGATGAGTCCGCGTCCCGACCCGATGCCGGAGATGTCGGAGCCGAAGATGCCGCCCTGGACGAAGTTCCAGGCGGCGTGCAGCCCGATCGCCAGCCACAGGCGACGGGTGAGCAGGTAGCAGGCGCCCAGCAGGATGCCCGCCTCCAGCGCGATCGCCACCGCACCGAAGACGGTGGCTTGAGGGTTGCCGAGGTGAGCGGCGCCGAAGAACACCGCGGTGATGGCCAGCGCCCACCAGGTCCCCAGCCACCCCTCGATGAGGCGCAGCATGACACCTCTGACGAGGATCTCCTCGGTGAATCCGGCGACGATACCGGCTTGGAGGCCGACGAGGATCCCCGTGTTCCAGCCGACGTCCACCACGTGATAGGAACCGAGCAGGGCCAGGACCGCGATGACGGCACCCATGAGCAGCGCACCCATGGCCAGGCCGGCCAGGAGCTCACGCAGTGCCGCCCCACGCCCGCCCAGCTCGATGACCGGCCGGCCACCGACGAAGCGCACCAGCAGCCAGTACCCGAGCACGGTCAGGGGCACGGCACTGATCGCGACGATGAACGCGACACCCGGCCGGGCTGCCGCCCCGTCCCCCGTGTCGCACGAGTCCAGTCGCCACCGCCAGCAGCCCGACGATCATCTGAGCGCCGAGGACGACCAGGATCCCCAGAAGGAGCTGGAGCCAGCCGAGGCGCTCCGCCTTTCGCGGAGGGATGCGCCACTGGGGACTGACCGGGATGAGCCGGTCCAGGAGGCGAGGAGCCCGCGGCTCCACTGATGAAGTCGGGAAGGAGGCCGGGGCGTTCATGACCCCAGTGTTTCCTCCCTGCCGATCGCCACACCTCCCCCGCCAGGAGGAACCGGTACCCACCGCCTTCAGTACGGTTTCCGGTACCGCGGGAGGTTGATGGCGGATGGTGTCGTCAGATCTTGGCGACGGGGGCGTAGCGCAGGATGAGGCGCTTGGTGGTGGGGGCGCCGTCGATGACGAACTCGACGCGGGCGGTCAGGGACCGCCCCTTGCCCTCCAGGCCGACGACGGTGCCCACCCCGTAGGAGTCGTGGCGCACCTGGTCGCCGGTCCCTCAGCCCGGCGACGGCTGCGGGCAGGTCCTCCGAGGCGGCAGCGCCGGCCGGTGAGGAGGCGCTCTGCTTGCCGCGGGCCTCGAGGCGGGCGGAGGCGCGCTTGGCGGCCCGGTCCTGGGCGGTCTCCACGCGCCCCAGCTTGCCCGAGCGCTTGGTGCCTGCGCCCACGGGCGGGGCGAAGTCATCGTCGTCGGAGTAGGAGCTCTGCCGGGAGGAGCCTGAGCGCCGCCCGCCCGAGCCGAAGCCGCCCTCGCCCCAGCTGCTGCCCCAGCCGGTGCCGCCGCCGCGCAGCGCCTCCATGGAGGAGGCCAGGCGCTTCCAGTCGATGGTCTCGTCCGGCACGTCGTCGAGGAAGCGGGAGGCGGGCATGGCGTTGGCGGCGCCCCAGGCCGAGCGCACGGCGGCGCGGGTGAGGTAGAGGCGCTCGCGGGCGCGGGTGAGGGCCACGTAGGCCAGGCGCCGTTCCTCGGCGAGCTCGGTCTCCTCGGCCAGGGAGCGGCTGTGGGGGAAGGTGCCGTCCTCCATGCCGGTGACGAAGACGACCGGGAACTCCAGGCCCTTGGCGGTGTGGACGGTCATGAGGGTGATCTGGCCCTGCTCCTCGGCCTGCCGGGCCTCCTCGTCCTCCAGGTCGGCGCTGGGCGGGAGCTGGTCGGAGTCGGCCACGAGCGAGACGCGTTCGAGGAAGTCGGCCAGGGTGCCGTCGGGGTTGGCGGCCTGGAAGTCGCTGGCCACGGAGTGGAGCTCGGCGAGGTTCTCCACGCGGGTGGCGTCCTGGGGGTCGTCGCTGGCGCGCAGCTCGGCGAGGTAGCCCGAGGCGTCCAGGGCGGAGTCGAGGACGTCGGCGACGCCGTCGCCGGCGGTGACCATGTGGCGCAGGGTGGTGAGCAGCTCGTGGAAGCCGCGCACCTGGTTGCGGGCCCGGGTGGTCAGGCCCTCGACCTCGGGCGGCTCGCCGGCCCCGGTGGAGGAGGCCTGTCCGTCGGCGTTCTCGGTTCCGTCCGTCTGGGCCTCACGGGGGGCTCCGGCGGCGTCGGCGACGGCTTGCCCGAAGGAGACGGCGTAGCGGGCGGCGTGCTCGGCCAGGGCGCCCTCGGCCTTGTCGCCCAGGCCGCGTTTGGGGACGTTGAGGATGCGGCGCAGGTTGACGTCGTCGTCGGGGTTGTCGACGGCGCGCAGGTAGGCGATGGCGTCCTTGATCTCGCGGCGGTCGTAGAAGCGGGTGCCGCCGATGACCTTGTAGGGCTGGCCGGCGCGCATGAAGGCCTCTTCGAGGGCGCGGGACTGGGCGTTGGTGCGGTAGAAGACGGCGACGTCGCGGGGGCGCACGCCGTGCTCGTCGGCCAGGCGGTCGACCTCCTGGCTGATCCAGCGGGCCTCGTCGTGCTCGGAGTCGGCGACGTAACCGGTGATGGGGGCGCCGTCGCCGGCGGCGGTCCACAGGTTCTTCTCGCGCCGGCCGCTGTTGCGGGAGATGACGGCGTTGGCGGCCGAGAGGATGTTCTGGGTGGAGCGGTAGTTCTGCTCCAGCAGGATGGTGCGCGCCGAGGGGTAGTCCTCCTCGAACTCCTCGATGTTGCGGATGGTGGCGCCGCGGAAGGCGTAGATGGACTGGTCGGAGTCGCCGACGACGGTGAGCTCGCCCGGTGGCAGGGCCGAGCCGGCCCCGGAGGTGCCGGGGCCGCCGACGAGCTCGCGCACGAGGACGTACTGGGCGTGGTTGGTGTCCTGGTACTCGTCGACCAGGATGTGGCGGAAGCGGCGCCGGTACATCTCGGCCACGGCCGGCCGGGTCTGGAGCAGGGCGACGGTGCGCATGATGATGTCGTCGAAGTCCAGGGCGTTGGCGGCGCTCAGGCGCTGGGCGTAGGCGCGGTAGACCTCGGCGAGGTGGCGCTCGAGGGGGTTGGAGGTGACGGCCCGCTCGGCGAACTGGGCCGGGGTGATGAGCTCGTTCTTGAGGTCGGAGATGCGGTGGGCGAAGGTCTTGGGGGTGAAGCGCTTGGGGTCGATGCCCAGCTCGCGCACGATGAGGGTGATGAGGCGGGTGGAGTCGGCGGCGTCGTAGATGGAGAAGGTGGAGCGCAGGCCGGCGGCCTCGTGCTCGCGGCGCAGGATGCGCACGCAGGCGGAGTGGAAGGTGGAGACCCACATGCGTTCGCCGGCGGGACCGACCAGGGCGGTGACGCGTTCGCGCATCTCGGCGGCGGCCTTGTTGGTGAAGGTGATGGCCAGGATCTCGCCGGGGCGGGCGCGGCCGGTGGCGATGAGGTGGGCGATGCGGTGGGTCAGGACCCGGGTCTTGCCCGAGCCCGCGCCGGCGATGATGAGCAGGGGGGCGCCGGCGTGGGTGACGGCGGCCTCCTGGGCGGGGTTGAGGCCACGGATGAGCTCGGCCGGGTCTGAGACTGTGACGCCCCAGGCCGGGCCGGTGGGCCGGCCCGAGGGCGCGGCGCCGTCGGCTCGGGCGCGGGCCGCGGCGGCATTGGCCTGGGCGCGGGCGACCAGGGCGGAGACCTCGTCCTGGCGCTCCTCCCAGGTGGGGGCTGCGGCGGACTCGTCCTCAGGCGGTGGGGCGTCCTCGGGACCCCAGTCCTCCTCCGGGGCCTCGACGTCGGCCCAGGAGTCATCGTCGAAGGAGCCCGCGGCGGGGACGAGGGCGGGCAGCGCGGCCTCGGGCGGCGGTGTGGCCGCACCGCCGGAGCCGGGCATGGGCAGGGCGCCGAAGAGGGAGTTCATCGCGTTCATCGTGAGGCCAAGCCTAGGCCAGGCCACCGACACGTTCCGTTATTCCCTACCCCGCCCAGTGCACTGACAACGGGACGGAGGCCGACCGAGGCGTCACCACCGCCTCAGGCATTCACGCAGTCCCCTTCACCGCGGAGGTCATGCGGATCACCGGGCTCGTGCCCAATACGATGGCCGACGCCGGGGAGCAGGTCTTCCTGAGCGCCCGGGAGGACGACTACATGGCACTCATGGAGGCGACCGCCACCTGGCAGAACAGCTAAAAGGACACGGGTCAGCGCCTGCCGCCACAGGACAACGAGTCACTACAACACACCCCCCTGGCATCAGCGGCAAGCTGCGGCCGCTCGACTGAGCATCCTCTCCCCGAAGGGACCACAGAGCCCGCCCAAGGACACTTCCTTGCCCACCTAGTACGAACTTCGTACTATACGTTCTACGTAGTAGGTGGATGCGAGCGCAGCATCTCGCTGTCGAGTGAGTCCGAGGAGGCTTCCATGAGTCGAGCAATCGAGTACCGCACATTCGGCGGGCCAGAGGTCCTGGAGGAGGCTGAGCGCCCGCCGCAGGCACCCGGCGACGGAGAGGTACGCATCGCGGTGCGCGCCGTCGGGCTCAACCCCTCGACTTCAAGACCTTCCGAGGCGATCTGCGAAGGCTTGAACGGGTTCAGCGCATCATTCATCCTCGACGCTGGCTGGAGGGCGCATCCGCTCGCTTCCCCAGGGGCGTGGCCCGCGACTTCGCAGGCGTCATTGATGCCGTCGGTGCGAACGTCACCGACCTCGCCGTGGGCGATGCCGTGCTGGGTACCTTGCGAAGTGCGCCCGGCCAGGCTGACACCCGCGGGGCACTCACCACCGAGCTGGTGGCACCCGCCGACGACGTCGTCAAGAAGCCGGCTCCACTGTCCTTCACGCAGGCGGCCTGCCTGGGTGTGGCTGCGCAAACCGCGTGCGGCGCATTCAGGCAGCTGAACCTGCACGAAGGCGATGTCATTGTCATCAGTGCCGCCGCAGGGCGGTGTGGGTTCGCTCGCCTCTCAGCTGGCCGTGAGCCGAGGCGCCACCGTCATCGGAATCGCCGGCACGCGCAATATGGACTACCTCCGCTCCCTGGGCGCTATTCCAGTCACGTACGGCGAGAATCTGACCAGCCGGGTTCGCGACGCGGCTCCCTTCCCCGTCACCAAGCTCCTGGACTGCTACGGCGGCACCTACGTACGGCTTGGCCGCGATCTCGGACTGACGGGCCGTTCCATCGGCACCCTGGTTCCCTCGCCCGCGGCGATCGTCAGGGGCGCGCAGTTCACCGGCTCACGGCACAGCAGTGGACGCGGCGACCTGAAGGAGGTGGCAGAGCTGGTGGCGGACGACGCCATCAAGGTCGAGGTCGCCCGCACCTACTCCTTCACACTGGAGCAGATTCGCGCCGCCTACACCGAGCTGGCAAAGGGCCACGTCCGCGGCAAGCTCGTCATCGATCTATCCTGACACTCATCCATGTTCACCCCGATCAGGAGGGCCGCTTGAGCGGAGGGATTCACGATCAGCGTCTCATCCGGGCGTTGCGTGCCATGAACAGCGAGCTCGCCGCCAGCAACCGCGCTGTCGCTGCGAAAACCGGGACTCAATGACAGCGATCTGGCGGTACTCGACGCCCTGCACCGCGACGGTCCGCAGACCCCCACTGCCCTCGCCCGCCGCACCCGGATGGGGACGACAACGATGACGAGCGTGCTGCGGCGACTCGTCCGCGATGGCTGGGTTGAGCGTCGCCCCAGTGAGACGGACCTGCGCTCCTTCACCATCCACGCCACGAGCGCTGATCGTCTCGCCGAGATATTCCTGCCCGCCAACCGGAAACTGACGGCACTGGTGGACGGCTGGCCCGAGAGCCGGGTCAATCAACTCATTGCGTTCCTGGAGGACGCCACGACAGTGATCCACGAGTCGGCGGAGCAGCTATCCTCCGCAGGCGGTCGCAACTCCTGACCCCGGTCGTACATCCCTCCATGAGCGAGCATCACGCTCGCAATCACACGTACCCGCGGCGCCAAGATCTGTCCAGCTCCGACGCCATTACTCAGGCCGCATAGACATCCTCAGCACCCCTCAGCACCGAGGACTTGAAGTAAGGATTCTTGACCGACTCAGCAACGACCAGGTCAATCTTTCTTCCGAAGATCCTCGTCAGCTCATCCTGCAGGCCGAAGAAATCCGCGAATCGATCCTCCCGGCCCGCCTGGAAGTCGACAAGAAAGTCGATGTCGCTGGCTTTGGGGATCAAAATGCTCGGTAAGCACTGACCCGAAGACACGCAACCGAGCAACACCAAACCGGGCGCATGCCTCCGACAGCGCCTTGGTGTCGATCGCCACTTTCACCGCCACAGAACTATTCTCTCAGAACCGCGGAACGATGACCAGAGAACCAACCACGTCGGCCGCCGAGGCGGTAGGCGGCCCGGCCACCTTTGCCTCGCCTACCGAAGAACCTACCTCACGGCGCGCAGGTAGCGGTCGCGGCCGGTGAGGTCCTGGCCGGTCTCGGCCTGCTTGAACCCGGCTCCGAGCGCGGCCGCACGCAGCAGCGCCCCCTGCTCGTGGTCGTGCTCCATGACGAGCACCCCGCCGGTGCGCAGCAGCGCGACCGAGCGCACCAGGACGTCAATCGGAATCTCCAGCCCGTCGGGCCCCCGCCGTAGAGCGCCACCGTGGGCTCGTGCTGCTCCGTCTCAGTGTCCTCCACGGCGCCGGCCGGCACGTAGGGCGGGTTGGAGACGACGACGTCGACCTGCCCGTTGAGGTCGTGAAGGACCAGCGGGTCGGTGGCGTCGGCGTGGATCACCTCGACGCGACCGGGCACCAGCCGCTCACAGTTCTCGCGGGCCAGGGACGCCGCAGTCTCGCTGATCTCAACGGCGACCACCCGGGCTCCCGGCACCTCCTTGGCGACGCAGGCCGCGATCGCCCCCGAGCCGGTACACAGGTCCGCGGTCAGGACCACTCCCCCGCCGCCGTCCATGACCGCCCGGGCCGCCTCAATGGCGGCCCCGGCCACCACCTCGGTCTCCGGGCGCACGATGAACACGCCGGGACGGCTGATGAGCTCGGCGCCCCGCAGCCACATGCGCCCAATGATGTGCTGGAGCGGCTCGCGACACTCGCGGCGCAGCACCAGTGCGTCATAGGCGGCCGGGAAGTCGCCGTCAGCACCGTCGGCCAGCAACAGGGCCCGCCCCAGCAGGTGCTCAGCCAGGATGCGGGCATCGACCTGAGGGCTGGTCACGCCGGCCGCAGCCAGCCGACCGGCCGCCTGACGCACCAGCGCCCGCAGCCCGTAGCGGTCCACCGCGCCCGCCGGCGCGCCGCCACACAACTCAGGAACCACTGCCCTCACCCACCTGGGATAACCGTTCGGCCTCGTCCATGGCGATGGCCGAGGCGATCACCGGGCCGAGGTCACCGTCAAGAACGGCATCGAGGTTGTAGGCCTTGAAGCCGGTGCGGTGGTCGGCGATCCGGTTCTCAGGGAAATTGTAGGTGCGGATGCGCTCGGAGCGGTCCACAGTGCGCACCTGGCTGCGACGGGCCTGCGCCGCCTCGGCGGCAGCGGCCGCCGCGCGCTCGGCCAGGAGCCGGGCCCGCAGGACCCGCATGGCCGCCTCCTTGTTCTGCAGCTGGGACTTCTCGTTCTGCATGGACACGACGATCCCCGTGGGCAGGTGCGTGATGCGCACAGCCGAGTCCGTGGTGTTGACGCTCTGGCCCCCCGGTCCCGAGGAGCGGAAAACGTCGATGCGCAGGTCCGCGGCGTCGATCTGGAGCTCACCGGGGTCGTCGACTTCCGGCATGACCAGGACGCCGGCCGCGGAGGTGTGGATGCGCCCCTGGGACTCGGTGACCGGGACGCGCTGGACGCGGTGGACTCCACCCTCGTACTTCAGGTGCGCCCACACCCCGTCCTGGGGCTCTACAGGTCCGCGGGCCTTGATAGCCAGGCGCACGTCCTTGTAACCGCCCAGGTCCGAGTCGGTGGCGTCCAGGACCTCCACAGCCCAGCCCTGCCGCTCGGCGTAGCGGGAGTACATGCGGGCCAGGTCGGAGGCGAACAGCGCCGACTCCTCACCGCCCTCACCAGCCTTGACCTCGATGATGACGTCGCGGGAGTCGTCAGGATCCCGGGGCACCAGGACCTCGCGCAGGTGCTCGCCGGCAGCGGCCTCGGCGGCCTCCAGGGCCGGCACCTCAGCGGCGAAGTCCTCGTCCTCTGCAGCCAGCTCGCGGGCGTCGGCCAGGTCGGCACTGGCCGACTGCCAGGCCCGGTAGGCGGCCACGACCCTGCCCAGCTCGGCATAGCGGCGCCCCAGCCGACGCATGGCACCCGGGTCGGCAGCCGCGGGCCCGGCCATCTCGGCCTCGATGTCCGCGTACTCGGCCAGGAGCGGCTCTGCGGCGGAGAAGTCCTCACTCATGGACTCGGGTTCCCTTCACTGGCTAGGGAGTCGTGCTGACGGGCACCAGCGGCACTCGTGCGATATGCAAACGACGCCGACGGCGACTCTGGGAGCCGGCCGCCGGCGTCGTGAGACGCGGCTACTTGCTGCGCTTGCCGTACCGGGCCTCGAAGCGGGCGACGCGGCCACCGGTGTCGAGGATCTTCTGCTTGCCGGTGTAGAACGGGTGGCAGGCCGAGCACACGTCCACGCGGATCTCACCGGAGGTGACGGTGGAACGGGTCTCGAAGGTGTTGCCACAGGTGCACGTGACCGTGGTGGCCACGTAGTCGGGGTGGATGCCCTGCTTCATAGGTTTCTCCTTAAGCGTCAGAGGGTCCCGGGTCCCACGCGGGAGCGAGGGTGAACCGGAGGCCAGCAGCAGATTATGCCACCGTCCGCCGCGCCGTCGCAACGGTTTTGACCGCGTGAGACCGGGCACCTGGCCGGTTGCGTTACTCGTCCTCGCCGTCGGCCAGGGAGGTGCCGGCCGGGGTGGTCTTGGACAGCACCATGAGGAACTCGGCGTTGGACTGGGTGTCCTTGAGCTTGGAGAGCACCAGCTCGATGGCCTGCTGCTGCTCCAGCCCGGCGAAGAGGCGGCGCAGGCGCCACATGATCTTGAGCTGGGCGGGGTCGATGAGCAGCTCCTCGCGGCGGGTGCCGGAGGCCGCCACGTCCACGGCCGGGAAGATGCGCTTGTCGGCCAGTTGGCGCGACAGCCGCAGCTCCATGTTTCCGGTCCCCTTGAACTCCTCGAAGATGACCTCATCCATCTTGGAGCCGGTCTCCACCAGGGCCGTGGCCAGGATGGTCAGGCTGCCGCCGTTCTCCACGTTGCGGGCCGCCCCGAAGAAGCGCTTGGGCGGGTAGAGGGCGGAGGCGTCCACGCCGCCGGAGAGGATCCGGCCGCTGGCCGGGGCCGCCAGGTTGTAGGCGCGCCCGAGCCGGGTGATGGAGTCCAGCAGCACGACGACGTCCTGGCCCAGCTCCACGAGGCGCTTGGCTCGCTCAATGGCCAGCTCGGCGACAATCGTGTGGTCGGAGGCAGGGCGGTCGAAGGTGGAGGCGATGACCTCGCCCTTGACCGTGCGCTGCATGTCGGTGACCTCCTCAGGGCGCTCGTCGACGAGCACGACCATGAGGTGAGCCTCGGGGTTGTTGACGCTGATGGCGTTGGCGATCTGCTGCAGGACGATCGTCTTACCCGCCTTGGGCGGGGAGACGATGAGCCCGCGCTGCCCCTTGCCGATGGGCGAGACCAGATCAATGATCCGCGGGGTGACGGCCTTGGGCGTGGTCTCCAGGCGCAGCTGCTCCTGGGGGTAGAGGGGGGTGAGCTTGGCGAACTCGGGGCGGCGCTTGGAGCGCTCGGCGTCCATGCCGTTGACGGTCTCGACGCTGACCATCGGGTTGTACTTGACCCGGCCGGCCCGGTTCTGACGGCGGTTGTTGCGCCCGCCCTGGTGGGGGTGGAGGACTCTCCGCCCTCACGGACCCAGCCGGTCACGGCGTCGCCGGCACGCAGCCCGTTGTCCTTGATGAGCTGGTTGGAGACGTAGACGTCCTTGGGGCCGGGCAGGTACCCGGAGGTGCGCAGGTAGGCGTGCTGGTTGTCGGTGACGTCCAGGATGCCGGCGACCGGCAGGAGGACCTCGTCCTCACGCGACTGGTTGCGGTTGCCGCGCCCGGCGGAGCCGTCTCGGCCCTCGCGGCCGGAGTCGCGGTCATCGCGGTCGAAGCGGTCGCGTCCGCGCTTGCGGCCCCGACGACGGCGCCCACCGCGCTCCTCGTCGTAGCCGTCGGAGTCATCGTTGCCGTCACGGCCCCGGCGCGGACGCTCCTGGGAGTCGACGACGGAGGTCCCGGTGGCGTCAGCCAGGTCCCGCATGAGAGCGGCCTTGGCGTCGGCGTGGTCCTCGGGCGAGTCGGTACGGGTCTCGCGTGAGGCGCGCTCCTGGTTCTCGGGGGCGCCGGCGGAGGCCTGGGCGCGCCGGCGGCCACGGCGGAACTGATCGCGTGAGGCGCGCGCGCCCCGCCCGAGCTGCCCGTAGGAGTCACGGTCATCGCCCTCAGTGGTCTCGGAGCGCTCGACGCGCTCGCGCCACCGGCTGCGTGCGGGGCGCTCCTCGTCACGGCCGGAGCCGCTGTCCGAGTCGCTGCCGGAGGAGCCGGAGCGATCGGGCAGATCGAGGCCCAGGTCGAGGGCCGGTGCGGACTGGCGCTCCTCCGGGGCGCCGGAGGCAGCGGTGGCACGACGACGGCGGGAGCGCCCGGAGGCCGCGACCGGGGGCTGCTCCGGTGAGGACTCACCGGTCCGCTGAGGCGGAGGAGGAGTCAGCGGCGTCGGTCGCCCCGGCATCGGGCGAGCCCTTCGGCGCACTGTGGGAGTCGGGAGTGGAGGCAGAGGAGCCGCGCGCCTGACGGATGGCGGCGACAAGCTCACTCTTGCGCATACGGGAGGTGCCCTTAAGGCCCATGGAACCGGCAAGCGACTGAAGCTCGGCCAGACGCATGGTGGAAAGCGAGGGCTGGGCGCTGGAGGTCTCGGTCACGAGTGTCCTAACGGTGTGATAACGCTCCGACAAAGGAGACGTTCAACTGGGGAGACTTCCCCGGAATCAATCACGGGGGTGGGTCATGCACTGCCGGTTTCTGCTGAGACCTGAGCCTCAGGTCCGGGGCTGGTGCGGTCAGCGGCGTGGTGCGATCCGTGCGGCCGACAGCGACATCATAGCAGCCCGGAGAAGCAGCACCTAACGAAACACTAGCGAGCAACGCCGGGGATGCGGCCGTTATTCCACCCCACAACACCTCTCGTCACCGTTTGACACCGGTGGGGCTGACCGTACACACGATCAGCCCCACCGGAATGATCGACTCGGACACCACCAAGTCGACTCTTGCCCTTCAAGCCCCCAGGCTCACGACCTCAGCGACCTGCCAGAAGCGTCTCCATGGGCGCGAAGTCGGCCAACGGGTCAACCGGCGCCTGGCGCGGGAAGCGCTCCATGAGCGTGGCCAGCTCCCGTCCCGCCCGGGCCACGCGCTCGCTCAAGGGCGACTCGGGCCTCTCAGAGGATGATGGCCTCTGCCATGCCGCACCGAAAGTCCTCGCTGGCCGCGAAGACGGCGGTCTGCGTCGGCAGGGCCTTCATGTAGACCACCAGCGGCCGCAGCGCCATCTCGGTCACAAGACTGTGCCGCGCGGTGCCGGCCGTCGCCCCCAGCAGGACGGGGACACCCTCAAGTGTGCCGGCCGGCAGCACATCCATGGCGGACTTGAACAGTCCGGAGTAGGAGGCCTGAAAAGACCGGGCTGACCAGGATGACGCCGTCGGCGGCGGACAGGGCATCGATCACCTTCTGCAGGTCGGCGGACACCGGCCCACCCACACTGGCCAGGGCGATGTCCTTGACCAGGGGCCTGAGCCCGATGACCTCGATGCTGGCCAGGCGGGAGTCGGACTCCAGGGCCTTGCGGGTCGACTCGGCCAGCCGCTCGGCGAGCATCTGGGAGGTCGAGGGCTCCGAGACCCCGGCGTGCAGAGCCACGATCCGGCTCAGACGCCCCATCTGGGTATTGGCGTAGGCGTCATAGGTCGGCGATCCGGCCAGGGACTGGGTGCCCCCGGAAGGGGCGACGGGCGCGGTCGTATCAGCGGTCATGTCATCCATCTCCTGCCTGTCACTCGTCGTGTCACGGGTTTCCCACGCCATCTCAGATCCTCACCTTCCGGCCCGTGAGCGGGTCGAACTCGTTGGACAGGGAGAAAGGCTCCTCAGCCGGAGGCTCGGCCCCCTCCAGCAGGGCCCGGTGGCGCGGGTGGAGCGGCGCGTCGGGAACCCCCTCGGGCCTGGTGGACTCCAGCTCGGCGCGCAGCGCCGGAACGATCTCGGAACCGAGGTACTCGATCTGCTTCATGATCTCCTTGTGCGGGACGCCGCCCAGGTCCAGGTTGAAGGCCTGACGCTGGTAGTCGCCGATCGCGTCCCGGTAGGTCAGGTACTTCTCCACGATCTGCTCAGGCGTGCCGACCGCGAGAGGCGTGTGCTGTGTCATCTCTTCCAGCGACGCCCCCTGGTAGACGTAGGTGTTGCGGAAGTAGGGGGTGTATCGCTCGATGGCCTCGGCCTCACTCCTGGCGGCGAAGATCTGTCCGCCCAAGCCCACGATCGCCTGCTCGGGCCGGCCATGACCATAGAAGGCGAAGCGCTCTCGGTAGAGGTCGACCATCTTCTTGACGTGGTCGATGGGCCAGAAGATGTTGTTGTGGAGGTATCCGTCTCCGTAATAGGCGGCCTGCTCGGCGATCTGGGGCGAGCGGATGGAGGCGTGCCACACGAAGGGCGGGACGCCGTCGAGTGGGCGGGGCATGGAGGTGAAGTCCTGCAGCGCGGTGCGGAACTCACCCTCCCAGTCCACATTGGTCTCGCGCCACAGACGGCGCAGCAGGTCGTAGTTCTCCACCGCGAGCGAGATGCCCTTGCGGATGTCCTTGCCGAACCAGGGATAGACCGGCCCGGTGTTGCCACGCCCCATCATGAGGTCGACGCGCCCGTCGGAGAGGTGCTGGAGGTAGGCGTACTCCTCAGCCAGACGCACCGGGTCATTGGTCGTAATGAGGGTGGTCGCAGTGCTCAGGAGAAGCTTGTCCGTGCGGGCGGCGATGTTGGCCAGCAGGGTCGCGGGTGACGACGGCGCGAAGGGTGGGTTGTGGTGCTCCCCGGTAGCGAAGAAGTCCAAACCTGCCTGCTCAGCCAGGACCGCCATCTCGACTGTGTACTTGATGCGCTGATGCTCACTGGGAGCCTTGCCAGTAGCCGGATCGGTCATGATGTCTCCAACTGTGAAGATTCCAAACTGCATCGGACGTCCTCCCTATTTCTCCACACTGGATTTCAATGATTTCTTGTGTACTGAGAGAACTGGAGAAGCGCATAGTTTATTTCTCAACTACCCAGATGTGGTGCACGTCCCACCTGGAAGTAGGGCTCTGCCGCCTCACCGGGGATTCGAGGCGGACGCAGATCGCGGGCGTCCTCGGACTCGAGGGCGCCCACGATCAGGGAGCGGATGAAGAAGCCGTCCGCGCAGATCAGGAGGTCAGGACCGCCCCGCGGGTGTCGATTCCGGGGCTGAGCACGCTCCAGCCGTGGTTCTCCAGGGCGAAGCGGGTCTGGTCGGCCAGGGTGGACAGGACCAGCACCGTGGGACCGGCGCCGGAGATGACGGCCGGGTAGCCCTGCTCGCGCAGCGAGTCCATGACGGCCATCGAGGCGGGAAGGACTCCGCGCCGGTATTCCTGGTGGAGGCGGTCCTCGGTTCCGGCCATGAGGAGGTCGGGGCGTCCGGCGAGCGCCAGCATGAGCACGGCGGCCCGGGAGGTGTTGAACAGGGCGTCCTCGCGCGGCACGGAGACCGGCAGGACCTGACGGGCCTCCTTGGTGGACAGGCGCGTCGTCGCCGGCGGGATGAGCAGGCTCACCCCGAGGGAGGCGTCCACGGGCATGGGCGCCATGCGCGGGTGTCCCCCGCGCTCGACCCAGGCGACGGTGGCGCCTCCGAACACGGCGGGCGCGACGTTGTCGGGGTGGCCCTCGAAGTCGGTGGCCAGGGCGAAGATCCGGTCATCGCTGAGGGCCTCGGGCTCGGCGATGAGGCCGCGCGCCAGCATGAGTCCGGCCACGGCGGCGCTGGCGGACGAGCCCATGCCCCCGCCGTGGGGGATCCGGTTGACGCAGCGCATCTCGAAGCCGGCCTGTGGGGCGCCGACGGCGTCCAGTCCGGCCCGCAGCGCCTGCACGACGAGGTTGTCGTCATCGGTGGGGACCGTCTCGGCACCCAACGCCCTCGACAATGACGCGGGTGGTGCCGGTGATCGGCCGCACCGAGACCTCGTCGTAGTAGCGGAAGGCCATGCCGAAGGAGTCGAAACCCGGCCCCATGTTCGCCGTCGTGGCCGGGACCCGGACGGCCGCGCGCTCGTAGACGATGCGCATGTCACTCGCCCTCGACGCGTTGGATGGAGACGACCTCGGCGACCCGGTCGGAGTCCCGCAGGCCCTCGACGGCGGCGTCGAGGTGGAAGACGGGGGCAGGGTGGGTCACGAAGGTGACGACGGCCTGGTCGTGGCTGCCGTCGGAGGTGACGTAGGCGCTCTGGCGCACCGAGTTGATGGAGACCCCGTTCTCGGCGAAGACGGAGGCCATCGCGGCCAGGGAGCCGACGGCGTCGTCGGAGCGCAGCTGGATCTGGTAGCGGGTGACGGCGGCCTCGGGGCCGAGGACCGGCAGGCTCGCGTAGGAGGACTCGCGGGGGGCCTGGCCGCCGTGGACCCGGTGGGCGGCGGCTGCGACGACGTCGGACAGGACCGCTGAGGCGGTCGGGGCTCCTCCGCTCCCCTGACCGTAGAACATGAGGCGCCCGGCGCTCTCGGCCTCGACGAGGACGGCGTTGTAGGCGCCCGTGAACGCTGGCCAGCGGGTGGTCGTTGGGGCACGAGGGCGGGGTGGACGCGCACGGAGACGCCTTGCGCGTGCTCGTCGTCGCGGCGCTGGGCGATGGCGAGGAGCTTGAGCTCGCAGCCCGAGGCGTGGGCCTCGCGGATGTCGTCGGCGGTGACCTCGCGGATGCCCTCAACGGAGACGTCGTCGAGGCCCACGCGGGTGTGGAAGGCGAGGGAGGCGATGATGGCGGCCTTGGCGGCGGCGTCCAGGCCGTCGACGTCGGCGGTGGGGTCGGCCTCGGCGTAGCCGAGCTCCTGGGCGGTGGCCAGGGCGGTCTCGAAGGACAGTCCCTTGGTGCTCATCTCGTCGAGGATGTAGTTAGTGGTGCCGTTGACGATACCGAGCACGCTGGTGACGCGGTCACCGGCCATGGACTCACGCAGCGCGTAGACCACCGGGATGGCACCGGCAACAGCGGCCTCGTAGTAGAAGTCGGTGCCTGCGGCCGCGGCGGCGGTGTAGAGCTCGGGGCCGTGGGCCGCGATGAGGGCCTTGTTGCCGGTGATGACGCTGGCCCCGGCCTTGAAGGCGGCCAGGATGAGGGTGCGGGCCGGCTCGATCCCTCCGATGAGCTCGATGACCAGGTCGTTGCCGGTGGCGACGGCGGTGGCGTCATCGGTGAGGAGGTCCTGGGGGACGGCGAAGTCGCGCGGCGCGTTGACGTCGCGGACGGCGACGCCCGTGATCTCAAGACGTGCGCCGGAGCGGGCGGCGAAGTCGTCGGCCTGCTCGGTGAGGAGGCGAATGACCTGGCTTCCGACGGTCCCGGCGCCGAGGACGCCGACGGTCAGTGTGCGCTGGGCGGATGAGAGGTCTTGAGCCACGGGATGACCACCTTGCTGTGTGTGCTATGTTGCGTGCCGCGCATGGGCACTTCGACTGCGTCATGCGATGAGGCCGATCGGCGGGCGCGGTCAACCGACCGACCACCGACGCTGGCCATCACTGCGGGCCAGCATAAGGGGCATCGACCGCGGAGCGCTTGCATGTCCGCCTGTGGACACACGGCCAGTCCCGACCTCCTCGGCGCGATGGGGCCGGCAGGGGTGCTTCCGGCGCCGGCCTGAGGCGGATCGCGAACGGGGTGGGACACTCAGCGACGCCAGATGATCTGTTTGATCAGTCGGCCAATCACCCGCCCCAGACCCATCGACGTCGGGACAGACGCGCGGTCGGAGTACCCCCAGGCCGGAGGCGGCTGCTCCAGGGAGGAGAGGAGGGAGGTCAGTGCGGACGGAGAGGAGGGGGTTGTTGCGCTCATGCCTTCAGGTTAGAAAGCGGCGCTGCGATAAGCGCCCCTCAGGAGAATGATTGACGTGGCGGGGTCCTCCTCCCTACGGCTGAGACGACCTGATGAGGCTCTCCTGCTGTCGGCGTGCACCCCGAGCCGAGACGATGAGAAGCCTGCCGCCCTCTGCACACAGACGGCCAGTGGCCCCGACCCGGTTGAACCAGGTCGGGGCCACTGGATGGGCTCCGATGACAGAGCGTTCAGGCTCGAGAAGCGGTCACCCGCGTTCAGGAGGCGTTGCGGCGACGAGCCACCAGCAGGGCACCGCCACCCAGGCCGGCGCCGGCGAGCAGCACGAGCGCAACGGCGTTAGCACCGGTGTGCGCCAGCGGCGGGGTGCCACCGTTCGGCGTCTTCGGGGTGGAGGTGGGCGGCACCGGAGCACCCGGGGTGCTCGGCGGCTGCTGCGTGGTGGTCGGCGGGGTCGCCGGCGGGTTGTCCACCGTGGGCGGGGCCTGCGTGGTGGTCGGCGGGGTCGCCGGCGGGTGGTCCACCGTGGGCGGGGTCTGCGTGGTCGTCGGCGGCGTCGAGGTGGTCGTCGTCGTGTTGGTCAGAGAGACCTTGACGAGCTCCTGGTCGCGGATGGTGAAGGTGTTGGTCTTCTGACCGTCGATGGTGAAGACCGGCTCACCCCAGCTGAAGCCGGAGGCGGCGGGCTGGGCCTTGGAGGTGTCCTCGGAGAGCGTGACCTTGGTGCCCACGGGGAAGGTGCCGTCGAAGGCGACCGGCTCACCGGGCTTGACCGTGACGGAGGAGGTTCCGGTACGGCCCTCGCCGGTGGCCTTCTGGCCCTCGGGAGCCTTCCAGTCCGGGTAGGAGCTGGCAGCGGCCGGCAGCTCGTAGGCGACGTCAACGACGAAGCTGGAGCCGGCGGCCTTCGCGGCGGCCTCACCCTCAACGACCTTGGTCACGTTGAAGCTGCCGAAGCCGGGCTCCATCTGGACCGAGATGTCGAAGTACTGGACGTAGGACTGCTGCTGAGTGCTGGTCAGGTCCGTGCCGTTGAGGTTGACGGTGTTCTCGTAGGAGGTGCCCCGCGAGGCGGCGACGGCCTTGCCGTTGGCGTCCACGAAGGAGACGGGGTACTCCAGGGTGAAGTTGGTGCCGTTCTTGAACGGACCGGTCACCTCGTAGGTGGCGGTGCGGCCGTCCTCGGAGTAGGTGGCCTTGACGTCGTAGTCACCGTACTGGGTGGTGGCGTCCTGGCCGGCGGCGTTGGTCAGCGGGATGGACTTGCCGTCCGCAGGACGCAGGTTGAGGACCGTGCGGGTGGCGTCAGCCTGGTTGAAGGTCATGCCGCCACCGAGGGTGTCGGTGAAGACGATGCTCTGGCGGGAGCCGTCGAAGGTCTTGCCGAGCTTGTCACCAGTGGTCTGGTTGGTCCCGAAGTTCACACCCCAGGTCAGCTCCTTGTAGTCGTTGTAGAAGCTGGAGGCCCACTTGGTGAGCTCCAGTCGCTCTCCTTGGGGCCGCCGATGCCGCCGCCACCGGGCAGGGTGACGGTGGTGGTGACACCGTTGACGGTGAAGTCAACGGACTGCACGTCGGTGGCCTTGGCAACGGACACCAGGGCGGAGCCGGACCCCTTGAAGTTGTGGAAGCCAGCGGCCTTGAGCTCGTCAACCTTGGAGTTGAAGGTGCAGGTGACGTCCTTGACGGTCAGGGTGCAGGTACCGACCTCGACATCCTTGCCGCCGTACTCGACGGTCATGGGGTGGGTCTCGCTGTTCTGCAGGTTGGTGAAGTACTCACCCAGACCGATCGTGAAGGAGTCGCCGCTCTTGAGGTTGGCGTCGACACCGCTCCAGTCGAAGCTGAGACGGGCGAGGTCGTAGGTGTTGAGCTGTCCGTCCTGCTCGACGTTGTTGCCGTCCACCCGTGTCAGAGACAGGTTGGTGACGTTGACGCTCTTGTTCTGCTCAGCGCTCGCCTGGGGGGCGAACTGCGACAAGATCGCGACAAGGAAGAGAGTGAGGATGGCGGCGGCCCCCCTCACCGCCCCTCGCGTGAGGGCCGGCCGAGAGGCGGCGCCCGTGGACATTGTGTTCATGGGTTCTCCGGATTCCTGGCATAGATGACAAGGGTCTGCCTTGTGAAACATCACCGAACGTTCCCACCGTCTGTTCAGGAGAGGGAAAGGCCGCCCCGTGATGACCAAGACCACTGTGTCACAAACCGACTGATTGGGAACAGGGAACACTCAAAACACGCGCGACGTCACAGTCTCGTCACATCCAAATCTGCATCTTCCAACAACCTAAACCCCAACGTTGTGTAGGTTTCCTACAAGGAATCTATCGCCGAGCCATGCCGCCCCTGTGTCTCCCCTATCAGGCAGGCCACACGTCAGTTGTGTCAGCCCTCCAAAACATTCGACCGTTCACCCCAACTTCAAAACAGGTACACCCAGCCTTCTTTAAGATTGTTGTTGTTCCCAGGGCACCTCATCGTTTTCATCAGAACATATACGAAGCGCCGTCGTCGCAGGAGTTGTTCCTGGGACGACGGCGCTTCAGCCAGTGACCGAACGGAGACCTCAGCCCTCGAGGCGAACGAGGTCCTCGATGGTCTCGTGGCGCAGGACCCAGCCTGATTCACCCTCTCGCACCCAGCGCACGCCGGGGCGGGTGAAGAGGTTGTAGTTAGAGGCCATGGAGCGCCCATAGGCGCCGGTGGCGGGCACGGCCAGCACGTCACCGACGGCCAGGTCGGCGGGCAGGTCCACGTCGCGCACGACGACGTCGCCTGACTCGCAGTGCTTGCCCACTACCCGGCTGCGCACCAGCCCGGCCTGCGGGTCGGGGCGGCGGTTGGCGACCAGGGCCGTGTAGGCGGCCTCGTAGAGGGCGGGGCGGATGTTGTCGCTCATGCCGCCGTCGATGCTGACGTAGAGACGCGAGGCCCCCTCCCCCAGCTCGACACGCTTGAGGCCGGTGACGGTGTAGAGGGTGACCGTCGTCGGGCCTGCTACTGCGCGACCGGGCTCGATGGAGACGATGGGGACCTCATCCCCAAGACGCTCGCAGGTCTCGCGCACGGCCTCAGCCAGGGTGCGGGCGACCTGCGCCGGACTGGGCGGCACCGGGTCGGCCCCGGTGTAGGCGATGCCGTAGCCACCGCCCAGGTCGACCTCCGGGCACAGGTGCCCGGTGTCGACGGCGACCTCGTGGCGCAGGGTGAGGACAATGCCGACGGCCTCCCGGAAGCCGGCCAGGTCCAGGATCTGGGAGCCGATGTGGGAGTGCAGCCCGTGCAGTTCGAGCTCAGGGGCGGCGATGATCGCGTCGATGGCCTGCCGGGCAGCGCCTCCGTGGACGGAGAGGCCGAACTTCTGGTCCTCATGACCGGTGGAGATGTACTCGTGGCCACCGGCGTGCACGCCGGTGGTCAGGCGCACCATGACCTTGCCGGTCTCCTCGGGCCCGTAGACGCCGCTGGCGCGCAGCTCACGCACGGCGCGGACGGCGAGGTCGACCTCCTCGAGGGAGTCGAGGACGAGGTGGCCCACGTGGTGGGTGAGGGCGACGGCGATCTCGGCCTGCGTCTTGCCGTTGCCGTGCAGGCCCAGACGGGTGGCGTCCGTGGTGGCCTCCTCCCCGTCCACCTCCTGCAGGGCGGCGAGGGACACGGCGAGCTCGCCGCGGCTGGCGGTGTCGATGCCCATGCCCTCCTCGAGGACCCACTGAGCGACCTTGGTGGTCAGGAAGGCCTTCCCAGCGTAGAAGGCCTCTCCCCCGGCCATGCCATAGCTGGGCCAGAACTCCTCATGCATGGCGGCGGCCCAGGAGGCGGCGCGACCGCGCAGGTCGGCCTCATCCAGGACGAAGACGGGGCTGGGAGCCTCGGTGAGGATCTCGGAGACGGTCAGCCCGCCCAGGGCGAGCTCACCGTCGGCCGTGCGCCGTGCCGTGGTGGGCCACAGGTCGGGACGGTCCTCGGGCTCGGGGCAGGCCAGTGACCCCAGGGGCGGCTCACCGGCGGGAATCTGGTCAGTCATCGACTCTCACATCCTCTCGGGGGCGCTCACACCCAGCAGGTCGAGCCCGTTGGCCAGGACCTGCCCGACGGCGTCGTTGAGCCACAGGCGGGCGACGTGCCCGGAGTCCACGGCGTCGTCCCCACGGGGAGTGACGCGGGTGGCGCCGTACCAGGCGTGGTAGGCGGCAGCGAGCTGCTCGAGGTAGCGGGCCACGCGGTGCTGCTCGCGCAGCTGCGCGGCCTGGGCCACGGTGGCGGGGAACTGAGCCAGGACCCCCAGCAAGGCGGCGTCGGCCGGATCGTCCAGGGCACCGGGCTCGAAGGGCGCCTCGTTCGGGTCCCGGCTCACGCCGTGCTCGGCGGCGTTGCGGGCCACGTTGCGGGTGCGGGCGTGGGCGTACTGGACGTAGTAGACGGGGTTGTCGGAGGTGGAGGAGGCCAACAGGTCCAGGTCGATGTCGATCATGGAGTCCATGGAGGAGCGGGCCAGGGCGTAGCGGGCTGCGTCCACGCCGACGGCGTCGACCAGGTCCTCCAGGGTGACGATGGTGCCGGCGCGCTTGGACATGCGCACCGGGACGCCGTTGCGCACAAGGTTGACGAGCTGGCCGATGAGGATCTGCATGTTGGTGCCGGGGGTGTCCCCGAAGGCCGCACACATGGCCATCATGCGGCCGATGTAGCCGTGGTGGTCGGCCCCGAGCAGGTAGACCGCGCAGTCGGCGCCACGCTCGCGCTTGTCCAGGTAGTAGGCGAGGTCGGCGGCGAAGTAGGCGGCGTTGCCGTCAGACTTGATGAGGACGCGGTCCTTGTCATCCCCGAAGTCGGTGGTGCGCAGCCAGGTGGCGCCGTCGCGCTCCTCGATGACACCGCGCTCGCGCAGCCGGGCGATGGCGCGCTCGACGGCACCGGAGGTGTGCAGGGAGTCCTCGTGGAAGAAGACATCGAAGTCGGAGCGGAAGGCGTGCAGCTCGGCCTTGACGGCGGCGAACATGAGATCGACGCCGCGGGAGCGGAAGACCTCGGTGGCCTCGGCGTCGGGCAGGGTGGCCGGGTCGGGGCGGCCGGCGGCGAGCTCGTCGGCGGTCACCTGCTGGGCGATCTCGCTGATGTAGGCGCCGCCGTAGCCGTCCTCGGGGGTCTCCTGGCCGCGTGCGGAGGCCAGCAGGGAACGGGCGAAGCGGTCGATCTGGGTGCCGTGGTCGTTGAAGTAGTACTCCCGGGTGACCTGGGCGCCGCAGGCGGACAGGATTCGGGCCAGGGAGTCGCCGACGGCGGCCCAGCGGGCGCCGCCCAGGTGGACCGGCCCGGTGGGGTTGGCCGAGACGTACTCGAGGTTGATGTGCTGGCCGCTCAGGGAGTCGTTGCGGCCGTAGGCCTCACCGGCCTCGACGATGGAGCGGGCGAGCTCGCCGGCGCTGGCGGCGTCGAGGCGGATGTTGAGGAAGCCGGGGCCGGCGACCTCCACGGAGGCGATACCGTCGAGGGCCTCAAGACGCGGGACGAGGAGCTCGGCGAGATCGCGCGGCTTGGTGCCGGCCTTCTTGGCCAGCTGCATGGCCACGTTGGTGGACCAGTCACCGTGGTCGCGGTTGCGGGGCCGCTCGACGCGGGGGTCGGGAATCTCTGCGGCGGGCAGGGCGAGGGAGCCCTCGGCGGAGGCCTCCTCCAGGACGGTGCGGATGGCTGCGGCAAGCTCTTCTGGGGTCACGCGCGTCAGCGTACCGTCAACGGGCGGGCCGGATCACGAGCGAGCCCGGCGGCTGCCGGGCATCGTGGGACATGTCGCATGTCTCGCGCCGGTTTCACTCCGGGACCGGGACGCTGGTACAGTCACGCCTCGGGCCCCGGTAGCTCAGTGGATAGAGCGTCTGCCTCCGGAGCAGAAGGTCGCAGGTTCGAATCCTGTCCGGGGCACTCACCCCGAGCCCTCGTCACCACCCGCGACGGGGGCTTGCTCATTCGCGTTACGGCACAATTCCCCTGGCCGAGGCGGAGCCCAAGCGAGTTCCGCGAGGCCATCCTCCAGCTCCAGGCTCTTGACGGGCCCTTCAGCTGAGGGTCTTGATGGCGATGCTGGGGACGTCGGTCATGATGGCGTCCACGTTGAGGTCGGCCAGGTAGCGCATCCGCTCGGGGTCGTCCACCGTCCAGACGTGGACCTCCAGGCCCTGCGGTGTGCGCGGAGGCGACCAAGCGGCGGGTGACCACCGGAACACCGTGGTAGCTCTCCGGCACCTGGACGGCGTCGACCCTGCCGCGGGTCCAGCCCCAGCGGGTCTGGGGCAGGGGGACGGCCGCCTCGCTGCGCAGCATGAGTCCGAGCACGTCACTGACTCCCCAGTGAGGTCATGGGCCCGCGGCTCCTGGCGGCGCAGCACGGCCAGCCGACGGGCGGAGAAGGAGGCGAACCGGACTCGCTCGAGGGCCTGGGCGTCACGCACCGTCTGCAGGGGCCGCCTGGACGACGCTGGAGTCCTTGAGGTCGATATTGAACTTCATCGCCGGCTGGGCGTGCAGGGCGTCGTCGAGCCGGACGAAGCCGCGCCCGTCGCCGGAGTCGAGGTCGGCCAGCTCGGCCCACATGACCTCCCCCACGGTGCGGGGGTCGTTCGCGGTACGCCGCAGGTCCTCGTCGTGGCTGAGCACGACGACGCCGTCGGCGGTCAGCCGCAGATCGGTCTCCATCCACTCCAGCCCGAGCGCGGCCACGTGCTCGACGGCGCTCCAGGTGTTCTCGGGAACCTCGCGTCCGCCGCCGCGGTGGGCGATGACGGCAGGACGGCGGGTTCGTGACGCGGCAGGCGGCACAGTGGGTCTCCCTCAGCTGCAGTTGGTGGTGAGCTCGACGGCGTTGTGCTGCTTGAGCCAGCCCCACGGCTCCACGGTGGACTCGTCGGCGGTGTCGTCCTTTGGTGCGCACCTCGAAGTGCAGGTGAGAACCGGAGGACCGGCCCGTGTTACCCACGCCGGCGATCATCTGACCGGCCGTGACGGTGTCACCGACCTTGACGTGGATGCCGTCCTCGTACATGTGCAGGTAGCTGGTGTACCAGACCTGGCCGTCGATCTCGTGCTTGATGGTGATGGTTCCGGTGCCGTCGACCATGCCGGCGGTGGTGACGGTGCCGGCGGCGGCCGCGTAGATGGGCGTCCCCACGGGGGCGGCCATGTCCTGCCCGGCGTGCAGCTTGCGGTAGCCGAGGGTGGGGTGGGTGCGGTATCCGTACTCGGAGGAGATCTCGTAGGTGCCCGGAAGCATCGGGTAGAACAGCTGCGGCTTGGGAGCTGAAGGCGGTGGTGTCGCCGGAGGCTCCTGTGGCCGAGGAGCAGGTCTTGGCGGCGTTCTGGAAGGCCTCACGGATCCGGGCGCGGGTGGCGGCGTCGGGCACGTTGGACAGCTGCGTGTCGGAGTCGTCGTCCAGGTCGTCGCTGCCGAGCACGGCGCTGGCCACGGAGGATGCCTTCGTGCCGCCGGCGGCCGGGCTCTGCGTGGCCGAGCCGCTGGAGTGCATCTTCATGGCGGCCGAGGCCAGTGGGGTGTTGTCGAGGTGGTTGGACAGGGGGGCGAGCACCGTAGCGACGGCCAGGACCGACAGGACGGCGGTGCGCCCCAGAATCCCTGAGCCGGTGCGGCGCCGGACGGGACGGGCGGGGGCAGGTCCGGTCGAGGAGTCGCGGTGGGTGTCCGGCTTCGATGCCGCTTTGGCCTTGGCCGACGACGTCGGGGAGCCGGCCTCATCGGCCGCCTCGCCTCGCTTGGCCTGGGCGGCTGACTTCTCGGACTTGGTCTTCCTAGTGCTCCGGGCGGCCTTGATGGCGCGGATGGTCTCCTCGTCCGCAAGCGGCACCCCGGCCTTGCGGGCGGCCATGATCTTGCGGACCTCGGGGACCTCGATGGTCTCGGCACCTCGGAAGTCCGTAATCCGCTGCGAGAAGCGGATCTCGTGGGGCGTCTCGGGAGCGGAGGGAGTCTGCTCCGCGAGCGCTGACGGCTCAGCCTGCGGCGTCTGGACGGCGGGGTGGTCCGCCTGCGCGCCAGGGACGTCGAAGGAGGCGGTGTGGTGGGACGTGGCGGCGACGACGGGCTTGGCCGAGGCGGTCGAGGCTGGGGCTGCGGCGGAGGCGCGTTGCCGGCGGCGGCCCGCGGATCGGGAGGCGGGCTCGGAGGTCGCCTCGGCCTCAGGCTCGGCGGGGGTCGACTGCGCGACTGCGTGCCGATGACCGTCACCCTGTGTGTCACCAGGCGAAGCAGGAGCCGTGCCACTAGCGGCCCACCACGGCGCGGCACCGGCGGGGTGAGTGTCTGCCGGCTCGAGCCCTGAGGTGGACTCGGCCAGCGAGGCTGCGACCAGCGGCGACAGCGCCGAGGGCGTTGATGGTGCCGCGGCGGGCACAGCCTGGTGGCCGCAATGAGAACGGTGCTGGCCGTGGCGGCGCTCGGAGTGGCTCTCGGGACGGTGAGCCTCGGGCTGCGCAGCGCCCTCGACGGCGGGGTTCTCCCTCGTCTGCTCGGGGTCCTCGAAGACCTGGGCGGTGCGCAGCTCCTTCCGAGAGCGTCGAGTGGGGCGAGTGTCGCCGGCAACCTGCGCTGAGGAGGATGAGGAGGAGACCGATGGGGCCGCAGATGCGGCGCTGAGCGCCTGAGGCGCCGAGGCCTGCGGCTGCTCGGGCTGTGCACTGGCATTCTGACGCCGGCGGGCCATCCGGCTCATCGGTGCAACGGGCTGCGACGGCGCCGGGTCTACGGTGACCGACGGCGCTGAACCGTCCCTGAGCGCGCTCCCTCCGCGTGCCTGAAACCACTGTCGCAGGTGCTGCCGGCGCTACGGGCCGCTGCGGGTGGTTCTGCTTCTGCGGGGCGACCGGGACGTCGGGGAGAGCCGATGGGCTCGGAGCGGTGACGGGGCTGGAGGCGGCGCCGTTCTCGGCACGGTGAGCGTGAAGGTCGCGACGTGAGCGGCGAGTGGCTCCGGCGACGTGGGTGGTGTGCGTCGCCGACGGTGACGACGGGCAGTTCCGGCCTGCGCCTCAGCGACGTGGCGAGCGGCTTCGGCAGCACGTTCCGCCTCGCGACGCTGGCGTCGACTCATGGGCTGCGGGGTCACGTGGGAAGCCTCCAGGTGGCTGAATGTCATAGGGAAATCGTTGCTGCCGGCGCCCCGGCGTTCACGATGTGGCGGCTGCCAGAGCGACAGCCTGGGTTGTACTCGGTTAAAAACAGTAGCGGTCTCCCTGTGGGTCTTGCCAGGAGAACCAGCACACCTTTGTGTGACCTGCACTTCTCACACAAAACCCCAGGTGTTCCATCCGACCAGCCGGCCGCTAACCGGATTCGCGTGCCACACGAAGGAATCAGCGCCTGGCCACCAGTGCTGGAGCAGCGATCGACAATGGTCGCCCCAGGCAGCCCATGTTGTGGGTATCCACCGATTCTGCCCTTTAAATCACGATTTAATCACGGCGCTGGTGCTCTTCGCGCTGCATGGCATCGTTGACCTCGCCGACGAGTTCTTCGAGGATGTCCTCCAGGAAGAGGACCCTCGACGAAGCGCTCCCTGCGCGTTGCGCACGTGCCCGAGGTGGGCCCCCGAGCGCTGCATGGCCGCCAGCGCCTCCTCGACCTCGTCGTCGTAGCCGACGGGCACGAGTGCGCGAGCGCGCCAGGCGGGTACCGGCTCAGTGCGCTCGGCGCCGTCGGCGTAGAGGATGTCCTTGAGGTGCAGGTAGCCGGTGATGGTCGGCTCCTCCCCGTGGTCGACCGCAGCCTGGTCGGCGACCAGCGGGAAGCGGGAGAAGCCGGTGGAGGCCACGGCCCGCTCCACGTCCTCCGGGTGCAGTCCTGGGGCAGCGTGACGAGCTCACTCAGGGCACCATGACGCTGCCGGCGGTCTCCTCGGAGAACTCCAGGGCGCCGTGAGCAGGCCGGTGGAGTCCTCCAGGACGCCTTCGGCGGTGGAGCGTTCGACGATGGAGGCGACCTCCTCGGCGTTGAAGGCCGCGGCGATCTCCTCCTGGCCTCGATGCCCAGGACCCTCAGGGACCCCGTTGGCGAAGCCGTTGAGAGCGTTGACCACGGGGCTGAAGACGCGCGAGCACCACACCAGGGGCGGGGCAAGCCAGCGCACGGCCTTCTCGGGGAGGCGATGGAGATGTTCTGGGCACCATCTCCCCAGCAACGACGTGCAGGCCCACGACGATGACCAGGGCGATGACGACGGCGACGGCATGGGAGCCGGCATGTCCGACACCGACGGCCGCGAGCAAGGGCTCCAGGGCGTGGGCGATGGCCGGCTCGGCGACGACGCCCAGGCCGGTGGAGCACAGGGTGACGCCGAGCTGGGCGGTGGCCAGCATGCGCGAGACGTTCTGCAGTGCCCACAGGGCGGTGGCGGCGCGAGCGTCGCCTGCCTCGGCCAGTGGCTCGAGCTGGCTGCGGCGTGAGGAGGTGACGGCGAACTCGGCGCCAACGAAGAAGGCGTTGCCGGCCAGGAGGATGACGGTGAGCAGGAGGGCGAGCGGAGTACTCATCGGCGCTCCCCCTCTGGTCCTCGACTTCCGGGGGCGGCCTCGGGGTCCTTGGGGCGCACGTGGAGGCGGGTGACGCGGCGCCCGTCCATGGCGTCGACGGTCAGTGAGGCGTGGGGCAGGTCGACGACGTCGCCGACGGCGGGGATGCGGCCGAGCTCGGTCATGACCAGGCCACCGAGGGTCTCGTAGGGGCCGTCGTCGGGCACCTGGATGGCGGCGCGGGTGGCGAGCTCGTCGGGGCGCATCCACCCGGGACGACCCAGTGGCCGGAGGGGTCGAGGTGGGCGCCGGCGCGGCGGCGGTCGTGCTCGTCGGCGACGTCCCCGACGACCTCCTCGACGGCGTCCTCGAGGGTGACGACGCCGGCGGTGCCGCCGTACTCGTCGACGACGACCGCCATCTGGGAGCCCTGGGCGCGCAGCTCGACGAGCAGGTTGGCCAGCGGCATGGTCTCGGGGACGCGGGGCGCGGGCGTCATGAGGGAGGTGGAGGCGACGGGGACGTCGGCGCGCCGCTCGTAGGGGACGCCGATGGCGCGGCGCAGGTGGACGATGCCCATGACGTCGTCGATGTCGCGGCCGATGACGGGGAAGCGGGAGTGGCCGGTGGCGCGGGCCAGGTGCATGACGTCTTCGGCGGAGTCGTCGGCCTCGAGGGTGTGGAGGCGGCCGCGGTCGGTCATGACGTCGACGGCGGTGAGGGCCCCCAGTCCGATGGAGCGGGTGAGCAGGGTGGCGGTGGAGGCGTCGAGGGTGCCTTCCTCGGCGCTGTGGCGCACGAGGGAGGCGAGCTCGCCGGCGCTGCGGGTGCCGCTGAGCTCTTCGGCGGGTTCGATGCCCATGGCGTGCAGGACGGCGTTGGCGGCGCCGTTGAGCAGGACGATGAGGGGCTTGAGGAGGGTGGTGAAGCCCATGAGGAAGGGGGCGACGAGGCCGGCGGCGCGCATGGGGTCGGACAGGGTGGCGTTCTTGGGGATGAGCTCGCCGATGACCATGGAGAAGGCGTTGACGACGATGAGGGCGATGACGACTGCGGCGCCGGTGGCCACGGAGGTGGCCAGCCAGTGGCTCATGAGGCCGGTGAGCAGGTTCGCCAGGGCCGCCTGCATGGTGTAGCCCAGGAGCACGGTGGTCAGGGTGATGCCGACCTGGGCCCCGGACAGGAGGGTGGACAGGCGCCCCAGGGCGCGCCGGACAGTGGTGGCGCGCTTGTCCCCGGTGGCGGCGCGGGTCTCGACGGTGGAGGGGTCAAGGGCGACCAGGGAGAACTCACCGGCCACGAACAGGGCGGTGCCCACGGTGAGGACCACGCCGACGGCGATCATGAGCCAGTCGGTCATGCGGGCCCCTCCCCCACGTGGGATGAGGTGTGGACGCTGGAGGCGGACGAGTCGGGGTGGGGGTGGTCAGAGGCGGGCGAGGAGGCGCGGTGCGTGCGGGTGCGGCGCCTTGAGGCCCGGCGGAAAGCCGATCGCATAGTGACCGAACGGTACCACCGCCGCCCTCCTCCAGTGCCGCCACAACTCCGGTGCAGAGCGACGTCACGCTCGGGACACGCATGTGTCTTTGGTCCCGTGTCTGCTCGCATGAGACACCCTTCACCTTCTAGGATGTCTGGTGAACACCGCCGTTCCTCCCCCGGGGTCCCGCTGAGGCTCCCAGTGTCGGAACGGGAGACTGACGAGCTCCGAGGAGACCCGACGTGCCCACGCAGGACCAGATCAGCCCAGGCTTCGGTGCCAACGAGTGGATGGTGGAGGAGATGCGGGCCGCCTGGTCAGCGGATCCGTCCTCCGTGAGTCCCGCAGTGGCGCGAGCTCTTCGAGACCGATCCGGGTGCCGGTCTGCACCAGCCTGGTCCAGCCTTCTCCAACGGTTCTGCCTCGTCGGCCGCAGGTGGGCCGCGCCGGGCCACCATCACGCCCCAGGCCGCCTCCACCCTGCGCCGCTCCTCCGCCGTCCAGGACGTCACGCGCTCCGACCTGCCGCCGGCCCCGCCGTCGGACACCGCACCCCGACCTCCCCTATGCTCAGCGCCAGGCCGGCCACTCCGCTCATGACCAGGACGGTGACGCCTACGAGGACCGCGCCACCAGGCTCAAGGGTGCGGCAGCCCGCACCGCCAAGAACATGGACGACTCCCTGTCCATACCCACGGCCACCTCCGCCCGGGCCGTGCCCGCCAAGGTCCTCATCGAGAACCGGGCCGTCATCAACACCCACCTGGCCCGCACCCGCGGCGGCAAGGTCTCCTTCACCCACCTCATCGGCTGGGCGGTGGTCGAGTCCCTGACCGAGATGCCCTCGATGAACGTCTCCTACGGGGTCGATGAGGCCGGCAAGCCGGTCTGCACGAGCCCGCCCACGTGGCCTTCGGCCTGGCCATTGACGTGCCCGGCTCCGACGGGCAGCGCCGCCTGCTGGTGCCCTCCATCAAGCAGGCCGACCTCATGGACCTGTCCCAGTTCGTGGAGGCCTACGAGGCCCTCGTGGCCAAGGCCCGCGAGAACAAGCTGGACCTTGACGACTTCCGCGGCACCACCGTGACCCTGACCAACCCCGGCATGATCGGCACCCTGCACTCGGTGCCGCGCCTCATGCCCGGCCAGGGCCTCATCGTGGGGGTCGGCGCCATGGACTACCCGGCCGCCTTCGCCGGCGCCAGCCCCGACACCCTGGCCCGCCAGGCCATCGGCAAGGTCGTCACCCTGACCTCCACCTACGACCACCGCGTCATCCAGGGCGCCGCCTCCGGCGAGTTCCTGCGCCTGGTGGAGCGCAAGCTCCTGGGACTGGACGGCTTCGGAACCGGGCCTTCGAGTCCCTGCGCATCCCCTCGAGACCGGTCAAGTGGGTGCGCGACACCACCCTACGACCCCGAGCTGGAGACCGGCAAGCCGGCGCGCGTGGCCGAGCTCATCCACGCCTACCGCCAGCGCGGCCACCTGGCCGCCGACAACGACCCGCTCACCTACCGCCTGCGCCGCCACCCCGACCTGGACATCACCTCCTACGGGCTGAGCCTGTGGGACCTGGACCGCCCTTCCCCACCCGGGGCCTGGGCGGGCGCGACCGGGCCACCCTGCGCGAGATCCTCAGGATGCTGCGCGACGCCCTACTGCCGCACCGTGGGCGTGGAGTACATGCACATCCAGGACCCGGCCCAGCGCACCTGGTGGCAGGAGCGCCTCGAGCGCGACTGGGAGGACATCGCCGACGAGGAGCGCCGTCGGATCCTCACTGCTGGAGCAGGCCGAGGCCTTCGAGACCTTCCTGCAGACCAAGTACGTGGGCCAGAAGCGCTTCAGCCTCGAGGGCGGGGAGTCCCTCATCGTGGCCCTGGACCGCCTGCTCGACGCCGCCGCCCACGACGGCCTCGACGAGGTCGTCATCGGCATGGCCCACCGCGGCCGCCTCAACGTGCTCACCAACATCGCCGGCAAGTCCTACGGGCCAGGTCTTCGACGAGTTCGAGGGCAACGGCGTCATCGAGGGCGCCGGCACCGGGGACGTCAGGTACCACCTGGGCACCGTGGGCGTCTTCTCCGGGACCGACGGCGTCTCCACCCGCGTCTCCCCTGGCCGCCAACCCTCCCACCTGGAGACGGTCGACGGCGTCGTCGAGGGCATCGTGCGCGCCAAGCAGGACCGCATCGGCCTGGGCGAGAAGGGCTACACGGTCATGCCGGTCCTCGTCCACGGTGACGCCGCCTTCGCCGGCCAGGGCGTGGTCTACGAGACCCTCAACATGAGCCAGCTGCCCGCCCTACCGCACCGGCGGCACCGTCCACATCGTCGTCAACAACCAGATCGGATTCACCACCGGCTCGGCCTCGGCCCGCTCCACCATCTACGCCACCGACCTGGCCAGGGCCTCGCAGGTGCCGATCTTCCACGTCAACGCCGACGACCCCGAGACGGTGGCCCGCACCGCCCGCCACGCCTACGAGTACCGACGCACCTTCCACAAGGACGTCATCATCGACCTCATCTGCTACCGGCGGCGCGGCCACAACGAGGGCGACGACCCTCGATGACCCAGCCGCTCATGTACCGGCTCATCGACTCGCTGGACTCCACGCGCGGCGTCTACACCGCCGCCCTCGTGGGACGCGGCGACATCACCCCGCAGGAGGCCCAGGAGATCGCCAAGAGCTACCAGGAGGAGCTGGAGCGGGTCTTCACCGAGGCCCGCATCCAGGTCACCGGGGCACGGGCTCCGACGGCGCCGGGGACGCCTCCGACACCTCCACACAGGACCTGTCGGACCCCACGAAGGTGGGCGTGCCCCTGTCCTCCCTGGAGATCCCCCACTCCCAGCGGGCGGGCACCGGCATGATGCTCGGCTGGACCTCGGCCGTGCCGCGCGACGTCGTCGAGCGCATCGGCGACGCCCAGGTCGCCTGGCCCGAGTCCTTCACCGTCCACCCCAAGCTCCAGGCCATGCTCTCCAAACGCCGCGAGGCCACGCGCGAGGGCGGCATCGACTGGGGGCCTCGGGGAGCTCATCGCCCTGGGGAGCCTGCTCGCTGGAGGGCGTGCCGATCCGACTGGCCGGCGAGGACGCCCGCCGCGCCACCTTCGCCCAGCGCCACGCCGTCCTGCACGACCACACCTCCGGGCAGGAGTGGACGCCCCTGAGCTTCCTGACCCCGGACCAGGCGCCCCTGGAGATCTACGACTCCCTGCTCAGTGAGTACGCCGCCCTGGCCTTCGAGTACGGCTACTCCGTGGAGCGCCCCGAGGGACTGACCATGTGGGAGGCCCAGTTCGGCGACTTCGCCAACGGCGCCCAGTCCGTCATCGACGAGTACGTCACCTCCGCCGCCCAGAAGTGGGGGCAGCGCTCCGGCCTGGTCATGCTGCTCCCCCACGGCCAGGAGGGGCAGGGACCCGACCACCCTCGGCCCGCATCGAGCGCTACCTGCAGATGTGCGCCCAGGACAACATGCTGGTGGCCCAGCCCTCCACGCCCGCCAGCTACTTTCCACCTGCTGCGCGAGCACACCCTACACCCGCCCGCGCCGCCCGCTCATCGTCTTCACCCCCAAGCAGCTGCTGCGTCTGAAGGCCGCCTGCTCCCCGGTGGAGGACTTCACCTCCGGCACCTTCCAGCCGGTCATCGGGGAGACCGACGACGCCGTCCTGGCCTCGGCGCAGAAACAGGGCGTGGACCGGGTGCTGCTGTGCTCGGGTCGCGTCTACTACGACCTGCTGGCCCACCGGACCAAGACCGGGGACACGAGAACGGCCATCGTCCGCCTCGAGCAGCTCTACCCGCTGGAGAGCTCGGCCATCGCCGAGGCACTGGCCCCCTTCAGCGGGGCCGAGCTCGTGTGGGTCCAGGACGAGCCCGCCAACCAGGGCATGTGGCCCTACCTGGCGCTCAACCTGCCGACCGACCTGACCGGTGGCGTCCTGCCCACGCTGATCTCCCGGCCCGAGGCCGCCGCCCCCAGCGGTGGGCACCGCCGGTCTCCACCGCGCCCAGCAGGAGGAGATCCTCCGCCAGGCCTTCGCCCGCCACTGAAAGAAGACCGGTTCACCGGCCCGTCCCGGGGCAGCCCCGCCGAAATGCCGTCAGCCTCCACCGTCACAGCGCAAGGTCACGATAATGTCAAGACAGCATGAGGGATCATGAGGCATGAGGAGGCGCTGTCATGCGTGAGACGAGGCTGAGCTTCATCGGTGACGAGCTGGTGGCCGGTCATGGTGACGGGCGCGCCCTGGGATGGACGGGCCGGGTCATGGCCCGTACACCCCGGGACGCCGACATCCTGTGGACCTCCCTGGCGGTTCCCGGTGAGACGACCGCGCAGATGTCCGACCGCTGGGGCCCCGAGGTGGCCCGCCGCTCCACGCACACCGGCATCAACCGGCTCGTCGTGGGGCTGGGGGTCGCCGACGTGCTCGCCGGCATCTCCTACGCCCGCTCACGCCTGGCCCTGGCCAATATCCTCGACACTGCCGCCTCCGACCACCGCGAGTGCTTCGTCGTCGGGCCCCCTTCCCTGCCGGAGGCCGACCCCGACGCCACCGCCCAGCTGTCCCAGGCCGCCGAGGAGGTCTGCCTGCGGCGCAACGTGCCCTACGTGGACGCCTTCGAGCCGCTGCGCAACCACGAGCAGTGGACGGCCGACGTCGCCGCCGCCGGCGGCACGCACCCGGGCCAGGCCGGATACGGTCTGCTGGCCTGGCTGGTGCTGCACCGCGGCTGGTACGAGTGGCTCGGCGTCGAGCGCCCCGAGTCCTGAGGCCTCGATACCCGCCGGTCAGGCAGGCGCCGGGGAGCCTTCGTCAGACGACGACTCGGCGACGGCGAAGATGTCGCCGCTGATCCCCACCAGGCGGTTGGAGACATGGTTGTTGAAGAAACCGACGATGGGGCCGATGAAGAAGCCCATGATGACCGTACCCAGGGCGACGATGCCCAGCGAGAGGTCGAACCTGATCAGGAGCAGGGCCAGGAAGATCGTGATGATGTCCTGAACCAGCCGGTAGACGCGGTAGCTGTAGCGCGGGAAGTGCCGCCTGAGCGAGGGAGCGATCCCGTCATAAGGGCACTGGCCCAGGTCGCAGGTGATGTACATGGAGACTCCCAGGCAGAACAGCGGCAGCCCGATCGCCAGGTGGAGCAGCATGCTGCCGAAGGAGTACTCGACATGGAAGAAGCTGCGGTAGATCGGGCGGAAGTAGTCCACGAGGACACCCACGACGGTGAAGTTGATGACTGTCCCCAGGCCGAAGATGGACCGGTCGAAGGGGAAGACGAGGATCAGCATGATGATGTTGACGATCGGGACGATCGCGGCGAAGGAGATCCCGGAGACGTGGGAGATGCCCTGGAGGAAGGCGGTGAACGGGTCGACGCCGCTCTTGCCCTCCAGGCAGATCGCGATCCCGACCGCCGTGATCACCTCCCCCAGGAAGCACACGAGGATGCGCCGCAGGAGCGAGTTGTCAGAGAGTGTCCACTGGTCTGGTGCTGTCAGATTCCTCAGGTTCATGTCACACCGCCGTCGTTGAGGAGGAGCCGGCAAGGCCATACCTACGAGACACCACCGGGTTCCTCGGTGAGAGGATGGACAGTACCCCTCACCACGAATCAGGCCGTGTTCCGTGGCTCACACCTCAGCGTCTCATCACCGTCAAGGCCATAGGACCCAAACTGCGAGCGCGAACCGGCGCCTGACCAGGGCGGTTGCGGGACGGCTAAAGAACGGCGTCGGCCGGTCACCGTGAGTGGTGACCGGCCGACGTCTGCTATGTCTCAGGGCGTTGCGCTCAGTGCGCTACCCGGCTCAGGCGTTGGGACGCTTGCCGTGGTTGGCGCTGGACTTGGCGCGTGCACGACGCTTACGACCGCGCTTGCTCATCACTGCCTCCTCGTGTCTTGGCTCGCCCCACGAGGGGGCACGGAACGCCGCTGATTCTCGCACACGGCGGCGCGCCTGGGCCAGTCTGGCGCCGCTGACCAGCCGGTGAAGGCGACCACACGTCGGCGCACGTCGCAGCCGGAGGCCCCGGGCCGTCTTCCTCAGTCGCGCTCGAAGCGGACGGTCTGGGAGGACTCGACCCGGGACTCCACGACGCGCACGACCCGCCCGGAGGCGGAGGCCTGGGTCCGAGTCGTGGTCGACGTCGTCGTCACGCTCACCGCGGTGGCACGCAGGGCCGACAGGCGCCCCAGGACCCGGGCGCGCAGCTCGGGAGGGGCCTGCTCGGCGCACCGCGAGCGCAGGATCTCCCGCAAGTGGGTCTCGGCGTCAGCGAGGCGGGAGCAGTGCGAGCAGGTGGCCACGTGCTGGGCGAGGCGCTCGGCCAGGTCGGCGGTGCACTCGCGATCGAGGAAGGCCTCCAGGTGGGCGCGGGCCTCGGCGCAGGAGCAGTCCTGGGAGCCGTCCGCCGTCTTGGGGTCCTTGGTGGGCTCGGCGCTGTTGTCGCCGGGGGTTCCCGGTTCCATGCGGTCTGTCATTTCTCCTCCTCCCCATATCCGTACTCTCGGGCGTAGTCGGCCAGCAGTTCGCGCAGCTGGCGGCGACCTCGGTGCAGCCGGGACATGACGGTCCCTGATGGGCGTGTCCATGATCTCGGCGATCTCCTTGTAGGAGAAGCCCTCCACGTCCGCCAGGTAGACGGCCAGGCGCCGGTCCTCGGTGAGCTGGGCCCAGGGCGTCCTTGATGTCGGAGTCCGGCAGGGCGTCCAGGGCGAGGTTCTCAGCGCTGGGCAGCCCCACCGAGTCGTGGGAGGCGGCCCGGTGCAGCTGCCAGTCCTCGACCGTCTCCGCGTCGGACTGGAGCGGCTCGCGCTGCTTCTTGCGGTAGGAGTTGATGAAGGTGTTGGTCAGGATCCGGTAGAGCCAGGCCTTGAGGTTGGTGCCGGGCCGGTACTGGTGGAAGGAGCCGAAGGCCTTGGCGTAGGCGTCCTGCACGAGGTCCTCGGCATCGGCCCGGTTGCGGGTCATACGCAGGGCGGCGCCGTAGAGCTGGTCGAGGTAGGGCAGGGCCTCGGCCTCGAAACGGGCGGCCCGAGCGGCCTCGTCCTCATCGGCTGGCGCCCGGTCCAGATCGTGCGCGCCATCGTCAGGATCGATCACCTCATCCAGGGCGATCTCATCAGTGTGGTCGTCGATGTCCGTCATCAGCCACGAGCCTAACGTGCCCGGGGAGTCTTCGGCCCGACCGACGCCACGAGCCTTGGTCACCGTCTCAGTCTCAGTCATCGTCTCGGTCGTCGCCTCCGTGATCGTGGCGGGTCCTCCCGGCAGATCCCGGTGCCGACGGCGCCGGTCCTGTCGGCCGGGCCGCTCTCGGCGGCCGCGCGGCCCACTCGGCGGTGCGCCCCGCCGGCGGGCGGTCCGGCTCGACGGCGACACGATCGAGTGCTGGATGCTCATGTCCCGGCCAACGCGATGGCGCCCTGATTTCATTCCCCGTCCGCCCTGAGCGAGGCACGCACCACCTTCGAGCAGCGATATCGCTGGCCCGAGCCGCCCGCGTAGGCCAGGATGGGGGCATGAACATTCTGCGCTCCTTCGCCCGCCCCATGCTCGCCGCGCCCTTCATCGTCGATGGACTCGACGCCCTGGTGCGCCCCTCGCGCCACGTGGAGAAGTTCGAGAAGGTCGCCCCGACGCTGGAGCGGGTCGGCCTGCCGCCCGTGCTGGCCTCCGACGCCCGGCTGCTCACCCGCGCCTCGGGTGCCGTGAGCCTCGTGGCCGGGCTGGGGCTGGCCACCGGCCGGGCACCCCGCACGAACGCCACCATCCTGGCGGCCCTCAATGTGCCCCTCACCGTGGTCAACAACCCCGTCTGGGCGGTCAAGGGGACGCAGGCCCGCAAGGAGGCCCTCTCCGGGCTGCTGCGCGGGGCCGCCCTGGGGGCCGGGCTCGCGCTGGCCGCCGTCGACCGTCAGGGCAGGCCGTCCCTGGCCTGGCAGGTGCGCAACGCCCGTCAGCAGCGCGAGGCGATGCAGGCCGCCAACGAGGCCGTTCAGCAGCGCTACGTGACTGCCTGAGCGCCTTTGGTCGGGCCGACGTCGGCTCCCGTTGGCTCCGGGCCAGGGGCCGACGTCGGCCCACCGCCATCTCCGCCTGCAGCGCTCCGGCACCTGTCACCTGGGCGTCACAGGCGGCGGCTACTCTCGCCCCGGTCCACTTCCGACCGGTCGCGGCGCCCTGACACGCCCGCACCACTGACCACCACGCGCAGACACGTCATCGACACGCTAGGGAGCACTCATGACCGTCCAGTCCGCCCAGCCGGCTCAGGCAAGCCAGTCACCCCAGTCGGAGCAGGCCGCCCAGCCCGACATCATCTACACCTGGACCGATGAGGCCCCGATGTTGGCGACGCACTCCTTCCTGCCGATCGTGCGCGGCTTCGCCCAGCGGGCGGGCGTGAGCGTGGGCACGGCGGACATCTCGTTGGCGGGACGCATCCTGGCGGCTTTCTACCTGGCCGACGACGACCTGGCCCGCCTGGGTGAGCTCACCCAGTCCCCGGCGGCCACGATCATCAAGCTGCCCAACATCTCGGCCTCCCTGCCCCAGCTCAAGGCCGCCATCGCCGAGCTCCAGGCCCTGGGCCACGAGATCCCCTGACTACCCCTGACTCCCCGGCCACGCCCGCCGAGCACGAGGCACGCGCCGCCTACGACGCCGTCAAGGGCAGCGCCGTCAACCCCGTCCTGCGCGAGGGCAACTCGGACCGGCGCGCCCCGGCGGCCGTCAAGGCCTACGCCCGCTCCCACCCGCACTCGATGGGGGCCTGGTCACCCCAGTCGCGCACCCGCGTGGCCACGATGGGATCAGGCGACTTCCGGCGCAACGAGCGCAGCGTCGTCGTGCCCGAGGCCGGCACCCTGCAGATCCGGTTGCGCCCGGCCGACGGCGGCGAGCCGATCGTCCTGCGGCAGTCACTGCCGGTGACGGCCGGGGAGGTCGTGGACGCCACCTTCATGAGCGCCGCCGCCCTGGATGAGTTCCTCGCCCAGCAGGTGAACGCCGCCAAGGACGAGGACCTGCTGCTGTCGGTGCACCTCAAGGCCACGATGATGAAGGTCTCCGACCCGATCATCTTCGGTCACGCGGTGCGCGCCGCCCTGCCGGGGGTCTTCTCCACCTACGGGAGGGTCCTGGCCGAGGCGGGTCTGCGGGCCGAGGACGGGCTGGCCTCGATCCTGGCGGGACTGGACTCGCTGCCCCAGGGCGAGGAGATCCGAGCTGCCATCGAGTCCGAGCTGGCCGCCGGACCGCGCCTGTCCATGGTGGACTCCGACCGCGGCATCACGAACCTGCACGTGCCCAGTGACGTCATCATCGACGCCTCCATGCCCGCCATGATCCGGGCCGGCGGCCACCTGTGGGGGCCGGACGGCCAGACCGCGGACACGCTCGCCGTCATCCCGGACTCCTCCTACGCCGGGGTCTACCAGGCCGTCATCGATGACTGCCGCGCCCACGGGGCTCTGGATCCGGCCACGATGGGCTCGGTGCCCAATGTGGGTCTCATGGCCCGCAAGGCCGAGGAGTACGGCAGCCACGACAAGACCTTCCTCATCCCGGCCGACGGCACCGTCGAGGTCGTCGCGGTCGAGGGGCGCGGGGCCGAGCCCGGTGCGGTGCTGCTGTCCCACGAGGTGGCCACCGGCGACATCTGGCGGGCCTGCACCACCCAGGACGCCCCCGTGCGCGACTGGGTGCACCTGGCGGTGACGCGGGCCCGGGCCACCGGCGCCCCGGCCGTCTTCTGGCTGGACCCCGAGCGCGGGCACGACGCCGTCCTCATCGACCTGGTGAACCGTTACCTGGCCGATGAGGACACCGAGGGCCTGGACATCCGCGTCCTGGACCCGGTGGCGGCCACACGCCTGTCCCTGGAGCGCGCCCGCCGCGGCGAGGACACGATCTCGGTAACCGGCAACGTGCTGCGCGACTACAACACGGACCTCTTCCCCATCCTCGAGCTGGGCACGAGCGCCAAGATGCTCTCGGTGGTGCCGCTGATGAATGGCGGCGGCCTCTATGAGACCGGGGCCGGGGGCTCGGCCCCCTAGCACGTGCGCCAGCTGCTCGAGGAGGACTACCTACGCTGGGACTCCCTGGGTGAGTTCCTGGCCCTGGCGGAGGCCTTCCACCACGTGGCCCAGGTCAGCGGCAACGAACGCGCCGAGGTCCTGGCCGACGCCCTGGAGGCCGCCACGGCCCGGCTGCTGGAGGAGAACCGCTCCCCGGCGCGCCGCCTGGGGCAGATCGACAACCGCGGCTCGCACGCCTGGCTGGCCCTGTACTGGGCCCGCGAGCTGGCCGCGCAGGAGTCCAGCCCCGAGCTCGCCGCCGTCTTCTCCCCGATCACCCAGCAGCTCGAGGCCTTCAATGACACGATCCAGGCCGAGCTCTTGGCCGTCCAGGGCTCCCCAGTGGACATCGGCGGCTACTACCGTCCCGATACGGCCCTGACCGACGCCGTCATGCGCCCCTCGACCACCCTCAACGCGGTCATTGAGGCGCTCCAGTAAACTCACATAAAGTAAGGAGTACAAGAGCAACCCATATTCTAAGGATCAAGGAAATCAGAGAACCAGCACCCCCGAAAGGAAATACAGCATGCACGCCCTGATCGAAAAAAACGTGCAAACAAATTTGCAAGAGACTACGGTTTCGATGTTTCAGACGCAGAAAAATTTGAACTCTACACTGCGGCAGTGTACCTCCATCGATATATAAAAGGAGACAAGGAACAAATCAGGTCGGCAGTTATGGGCGGCGGGTCAGACGAAGGAATAGATGTCGCTGCCGTAATCGTTAACAATGAGGTCGTGACGGACCCGAAAGAAATAGAAGACAGAATATCAACTCAACCATCCAATTCAGCTAAAGTAATTTTCATTCAAGCCAAAACAAGTGAAGGCTACGACGCCAAACTGATTTCAAAGTTCCTTCATGGCGTTGAGGCTGTTGCAAAATATGCAATGAAGCCCGGGTCCATCAAACTACCACCCCAGCTAGTCGACATCGCAAAATTACTGGAATGCATCGCCGACAACGGAAAGTATTTCGACGATTTTAGAATTCCATGCGAGTTGTACTATGTCACCACCAGCGCGAACGACGGACAGAACGTCACCAATGATCTTCAAATATCAGAAGCTTTATCTAGAATCAACGAGCTGCAAGTCTACAACGAGCACCTCACTATTCGAACCCAGGGCTACAGGCAGATTGACGCAAAGGAAAAAGAGAATCGAGGACCTCAAAAGGTACAGTTTAATTTCGAGAAGTCCCTCGCAATTTCCGGGGGAGACGACGCCGACGACCCCATTTCATATATTGGCGTTATTTCCGCAAAGGAACTTATGAAATTACTTTGCGACGAAAGTGGGCTGCGTCCAGGGATATTCGACGACAACGTCCGACTTCATCTCGGAGGAAAGAACTCTGTAAATCAGCGCATCTACAAGACTCTCGAATCCGAGCAGCGCAGCAACTTTCCCTTCCTAAACAACGGCGTCACAATGATCGCCACAAGACTTGAAGTGCATGGCAATAGGATGTTGGCTTCAGGATATCAGATCGTCAACGGCGGACAAACGAGCAACCAGATTGTTCAGTGGGCAGATTCCCTAAGCGAGAGCAAGAGAAACGACTTACTGTCTTCAGTTTGGATTCCCATAAAAATAATCGTATCTACCAATCCTGAAATCAGAGCAAACGTGACAGTCTCAACCAACCTGCAAAGCGCAATCAGTAATGCCGACATTCAAGCTAGTTCCCAGATAGCAAAAGAAGTCGAGAGCTACTTCGACCGATCGGGATCCGAGGGGCTTCGCTATGAAAGGCAGCGTCGCGGAGAAGGGATCCCTTTCGCCAGGACAAGAGTATTTAGTACATTAGAACTCGACAGGGCCGTCGCCGCTACCGTCTTCGGAGATTCCAACAAGGCTATATCTGATTCCAAAGAACTCCAGGAAGAAAATTCTTATGTTTGGGGAGACTACCCACCCGAACTCTTTTATTATGCGGCATGGGTTACGTACCGGGTGGAACGACACATCGCACGAACGGCAGATCATTCAGTCCTGCGAGCGGCGAAATATCATATTGCCATGATGGCTTCGGCTATAGCTCTTCCCGAGTTTATCATTAACTTCGAAGAAGAGGACGGCGAAAAAATACAAGACAGCTTAACGAAAATGAAAAGCTCCCTAAGGAAAAAACTAAAAGCAGCACCGAACAATCAGGAAAGAATTGATGCCGCTATATCGATATCTGCCAATGAAACCTACGATTACTTTGCGAGCACCCTGCAAGAAGAAGGTGGAGCCTACGGAAAGATCATGTCAGAGGTCTACAGCACCAGAAGGCGCTTCTTGCGAGAGTGAGAGATACGGGGGCATCCCTTTGACATCTGCATCGCTGACATTCCATACTCTATGCATCTTGACACGCACCCTGAATGGTGGCGCTGTCACACAATGCTTCTGAGCACTTGCTTTCTATTTGAGAGCCGTCGATCGCTACGCTCTCCAAATCCAGCACAGATGCGAGGCCCCAACTGCAGTTGGGGCCTCACATCTGCCATAATAACTAGATGGCATTACACTCATCTCCCGGAGCCCCAGCGATCTCGTGGCGGACATTGGTGGCGGCGGGGGTACTGGAGGCGGTGGTGGAGCTGCCGGGGTCGAAGTCGCTGAGCGCGCGGGCCCTGCTGCTGGCCGCCATCGCCGATGCGCCGACGACGCTCACCCGGGCTCCTGCGCTCGCGCGACACCGAGCTCATGCTCGCTGCCCTGAGCGTGCTCGGTGCCCGCTTCGAGAACCTCGACGAGACCGGCACGCGCCTGCGCGTCACGCCGGCTCCCCTGCCGCTGCACGTGCAGACCGGATCCGACGGCCTCGGACGCATCGACGTCGGCCTGGCCGGGACCGTCATGCGCTTCGTTCCCGCCCCTGGCCGCGCTGGCCGACACCCCGGTCGTCTTCGACGGGGACGAGGCCGCCCGGCGCCGCCCCATGGCGCCTCTGCTCGACGCGCTGGCCACCCTGGGCGCGGACGTCACCCACCTCGGTGAGCCCGGCTTCCTGCCCTTCCGAGTCGGCCCCGGCGACGGCGCCCTCCTACGAGCCGAGGGCACTCGGATGGCGGTCGATGGCTCGGCCTCCTCCCAGTTCGTCTCCGCCCTGCTGCTCCTGGGAGCTCTCCTGCCCGGCGGCCTGGAGCTCACCCCCACCGGGCCGGTGCCCTCACTGACGCATGTGGGCATGACAGTGGCGACGCTGCGCGAGCGGGGCATCGCCGTGGACGAGCCCGCCCTCGGGGCCGGTGACGGCGAGCGCACCTGGCGGGTCCACCCCGGTCGCCCGCGCGGCGGGAGGTGGCCATCGAGCCGGACCTGTCCAACGCCGGTCCCTTCCTGGCGGCCGCCCTCGTGGCCGGTGGCCGGGTCAGCGTCCCCCACTGGCCGGCGGCCACGACCCAGGCCGGTGACGCCTGGCGCGAGCTCCTCCCCCGCCTGGGCGGCGAGGTGACACTCACCGACGGGATGCTCACGGCCCACGGTACCGGGCAACTGACCGGGATCACCGCTGACCTGTCCGACGTCGGCGAGCTGGCCCCCACGGTGGCGGCCCTGGCCACCCTCGCCGGAGCCCAGGGTCACACCAGCGCCCTCACCGGCATCGCACACCTGCGCGGGCACGAGACCGACCGCCTGGCGGCCCTGGCCACCCAGATCCGCCTCCTGGGCGGGGACGCCGAGGAGAGCGACGACGGGCTCATCATTCGCCCCGCCCCGCTGCACGGTGCCGCGCTGCGCTCCTACGCAGACCACCGGATGGCGACCTTCGCCGCCGTCATCGGCCTGAGCGTGGAGGGGGTGAGGCTGGACGACGTCGAGTGCACCTCCAAGACGCTGCCCGGCTTCACGGACCTGTGGGCCGCCATGCTGGCCACCTCCGGTGAGGGGCGGTACCGGGCCCGCCACCGCCTCGCATCGCGAGCCGGAGACCCCGGAGATGGTGTCTGATGGCCCGCCGCGACATCGGCACCGACGACCCGCGCGTGAGGGTCCGCCCCGGCCGAGGGCTCGCGCCCGCGCACCAGCAGCGCCCCAGTCACGCCGACGCAGCCCTGGGCATGGTCACCCGCATCGACCGCGGCCACTACCGGATCCGCCTGGACGACCCCAGCCTCACTGAGGGACTCCAGCGGCAACATCACCGCCATGAAGGCCCGCGAGCTGGGGCGGGGCAAGGTCGTCGTCGGGGACCGGGTCGCCGTCGTCGGGGACACCAGCGGCCGCAAGGGCACCCTGGCGCGTATGGTCCGCATCGAGGAGCGCACCACCCTGCTGCGCCGCAGCGCCGAGGACAGGGACGCCGCCGGCACCGAGAGGGCGATCGTCGCCAACGCGAACCAGCTCGTCATCGTCACCGCCGTGGCCGACCCCGAGCCGCGCCCACGCATGATCGACCGCTACCTCGTGGCCGCCTACGACGCCGGCATGGAGCCGCTCATCGTGCTCACCAAGACCGACCTGGCCGATGCCGCCCCACTGACGGACCTCTACAGCCCCCTGGGCGTGCGCTGCCTGGCCACCCGACTGAGCCCCCACGGCCCCGAGGCAGGCCCCTCCCAGGCCGACGATGAGTGGCCCGACGACGGCGTCGAGGCAGTCCGCCAAGCGCTCGACGGCGCCGTCTCAGTCCTCGTGGGCCACTCCGGAGTCGGCAAGTCCACGCTCATCAACGCGCTCGTGCCCGGTGCCGACCGCGCCACCGGGCACGTCAACGAGGTCACCGGCCGGGGCCGCCACACCTCCACCAGTCTTCAGGCCCTCGAACTGCCCGGGGGTGGCTGGGTCATCGACACCCCCGGCGTGCGTTCTTTCGGAGTTTCCCACGTCGGCAGCGCCGACGTCCTGAGGCTTCGGACCTGGCCCGCGTCGCCGAGGACTGTCCGCGGGGCTGTACCCATGAGGAGGGCATCGTCGACTGCGCCCTGGATGAGTGGGCGAGCACGGCGGACGGGCCGGACGCCTCGGGAGCCTCGGCTGCCGGCGAGGAGAGGCGCGCGAGGGTGGAGTCCTTCCGCCGGCTGCTGGCCCCCTCACTGGACGCCGAGGACCCCACCCGTCCCTGAAACACTCCCGGCGGCACCGCGCGGAGCCCTCAGGGCACGTCACAGTTTCGTTGACAGCGCGATCCTCGCCCCCGAGGGCCGTTTGCCCTGGTACAGGGGGTCGACCCGCCAGAAACGGCGTCAATACTGAGTTTTTTCACGTTTCGCCAGAGCCCCTATTGGACGTCATGTGCTAGAACTCACATCACACAGCCGTTGCAGGATTCAACTACACACCGATTTTGACGGTTCCCACAAGCGAAAGCGCGTTAGTCTCAGGACATGCACAACCGTCCGACCCCTTCGCTCCCACGTCCCGCTCTGGGCGACCTGTCCGCACGCGCCAACCTCTCTGCGGCGCGCCGGCGCGTCCTGGAGGTCGTGGAGGCTTCTAACGACGCGATGACGGCCGTTCAGGTCGCCAGCGCACTCAACCTGCACCACAACACCGTCCGTGAGCACCTCGACGCCCTGGTTGACGCCGGGTTCGTCACGGTGTCCACCAAGCCGACGGGCAAGCGGGGCCGCCCGGCCCTGCGCTACGCCTCAACGGCCCCCGACCCCCAGCAGATGGTCGACGCCTACCTGCTGCTGCTCGACGCGATCGCCGACACCCTGGGCGAGGGCGAGGACGCCCGCGCCACGGCCCTGGAGATCGGTCGCCGCTGGGCCGAGCTGACCCCCGGCACCATTGCTGAGCCCACGGTCGACGGCGAGCAGGTGGACCGGGTCACCGCCCTCATCCCCTACCTCGCGGTCATGGGCTTCGCCCCAGAGGTCTCCGGAGACACCGTCGTCCTGCGCTCCTGCCCGCTCATCACCCGCAACCACCGGCCGCGCGACCTCGTGTGCACCATGCACGAGGGTTTCCTCCGGGCCGTCGTCGGCCCCGACCCGGCCGCATATGAGCGGCTCAAGTTCCCTGCCAACGGGCCTGACGGATG
>BNJU01000854.1_pt1 | contig 58104 bp, 50 predicted proteins | sample 8539281 | NCBI WGS metagenome assembly BNJU01 (sample SAMD00202456, study PRJDB9452) | human saliva metagenome | isolation source: human saliva | place: Japan
ATCTCACATAATGTTGGCATATAACACTGACTTTAAGAGTTAAACATTAAAAATGGTGTAGAAACTACAGATCAGAATACTATAGTTCAACACCTTTTAGCTTTGGTAAGGAGATCATCGTTGTCACAGAGAGTAGTCCTGTCATATTGTCTGATAATTCGGTAACGAAGTTTGGTTCCTATGGATATGTTGTATAACTCTCTTCTCCTTCAACGAGGCTGGGATCCTTTAGTCAGAATTCATTCCAGCTCTGAAGAGAATATTTGTTTTCCAAGACTTTAAATTGAAATATTCTCTGCAGCAGTACAGTGAGATAACATATTAAGGAGAGTGTCCCGCGATCGTATTTCTCGAAGCTGTAAATAAACAGGTCTTGCATCTGGGTCTGAGTTTCATGATCCTGAATAGTTCTTCTATCTTACTCCACAGGTTGTGGTATGTTTCCGTATCGTCTGGCATCCACCTTTATTTCAGATCGTGACAAACATATGTATCCGTGGAACTTTCAGGTCATTATCTATCGTCTCGCTGATTGATGGCCTTTACTTTATCTTCTCTGTTTCTTTTCCGTTTGAAGCCAGATCTGAAAGTGACTGTGTTTTGCACTTTCCCCATATTCACTCTTTCTTTGCGAGAGTGATACGGACAGACTCTTGGCTCTACAGCTTGTTTATTTCATATTTGCGTTTTTCTTGCCAGTGTCAGGATTGTGTGACAACTTCTCTTTGATGTTTACTTTTTCTCCACTTTCATCTGTATTATGTGTGCCATGCTTGGAGATTCTGTCGATACATTCTTTACAGTAGTACGTCGTCGCCGTTTCTGTCCTTGATTAGCTTTGAGTCATTAGGTAAGTAGAACCCATACCTTTTCTGGCTGGTGGCTGCTTGACTGACTTGGAAAAGAGATGTCCATCACTCGTTTGCCAAAGCTGAAGAGCATATTCTCCTGAACAGTTCGGTCCCTTATCAGCTACCGTATCGTTTTCCATGTACTTCATCTCTTTCCTTCAGAGTCTTTCAGTACATCTTTCTGACTGACAGGCTTTCGATTCATTTCCAGGATACATCTTCATGCCCAACAGGAATTCCGTCGCATCCATGGCCGAGCCCAGCCCAATGATGCGGAGTCTTTCCTGTTTTCTCTGCTTGGACCCTTTTCTTCTGAAGTCATCTTCTCTGTCCAATTTCAAAATAAGTTTGTTACAGTCAAAATAGGTGACAGCAGTATCTATGGAATATTTATCTTTTGACTCTCAAGTGAATAGTTCAACCGTTTTCTCATCAGTCATTTCCATAAAATGCGGGCCACTCAACATGAATTTGATCGTAGTTGAATACATGAGGAATAACAGAAAGCTGAGGAAAAGGATTTCATAATATGTTTTGTGTTGCAGGGAGAAACACAACGAGCATATACAAGAGAGAGAACTTCCATAGCTCAAATTCAAAATCAGTGGTAAAATTTATACAGATCAATAAATTTCTTGATATCAAAGCTTTTCGAGAATAGATTTCAAAGGGAAATAGCCATGAATGCATACCTATCTTGGAGGAGGCAAAGTAATTTTCTGCTGATCTTATCTTGCTTGTTATCGAGATTCATTTTCTACCGCCACATCTTTGTGAAAAGCAACAGGATCATCAATACCGTGCAACTTTCGGTTTAGAAACAAGAACCAAGAGACCTGACTGACGACGTTTGGTGCAACTGGTAGCAGGCGAATAAAAGATTCTTAAACAGCGAGGATAAGTATTGTTTTGTTGTTTAGCAACCTGTATGAGGAAATAAGCCATAAACACATGCCACTCCTACATAAAAGCACCATTACACCATTATGAATATGATTGTCAAGTTTTGAACTATAAACCCATCAATACTGGACTTGAATTACTTTAGTAAAAATGTATGCTCCTAAAGATTAATGGTGCTAACTTCTAAAGACAGGACTAAGTAAATAAATTTACAAGTAATCTACTATATTTTAACAAATCCTATATTGATAATAAATTGATAATTCCATTTTAAAAAGTCGTTATATTTATATTTGTTAAATATAAAGAGGTGAAAGTATGGAGAATAAAGTTAAGTTCAAACTTCTGAGTTGATTACGTATTTTAGCGTTACTAATGATTATTTTAGACCATGTTGTGATACATTGCATGAATGGTCAATTAGTCGGAGTCAGACTATACTGAATCAACCAATGTTCTTCAAACGAATGCAGTTATTAAAATATTGCGATGACGTTTTTGGTTACATTAGAAATAATATTTTCATCCTAATCTCAGGTTATTTTTAATATCAAAGACGGATAAGTAATCTACTTAAGACAGCTAGTAAGTTGTTATCACAGCAAGGGTTTGCAGCAACTATTCTTGTTCTTTTAACAGCCAGTGTTCAAATAATCAAAATAGTATAAGTTGGGCTTCTAAATATCTGAAATGTTAATAATGACCCTAGTTTGTAGGATCTCTACTTCATGATTATTGTAATTGCATATCTATTCTTAAACAGATTTTGGCAAAACTAGATGTAATGAGTATTTAATTTTCCTTGCAGTATTATTCGTGTTCGTCGAAATGGGATGGACTGGAGAAATGATAGAATCTATTGCGACAGGGTTGAGGTTCTTTGAATGGCGTTTCTTGATTTGCGTTGAAGTGGATTCATTCATCGCTTTGAACCACTTCGGAATATCAAAGTATACATTTTCTTTATAGTATTATTATTAAGTTATGGTTTAATCTATATTTCTAATTACAATACGACAAATGTTAATATTGCGAATTATATCGCAAACAGGATCGCAGGGTGTATTTCAGCAATCAATTGCTACATATGCAAACTATCATATTGGAATCGAACTAGTTAGCATATCATTATTCGCAATGTTATGAGATTGCATATTGGTAGCAATGAGATTGTTAACTTCTTTCTGAGGGCAACTACATTTATGGTATATCTAACACATGATAATACTTTCTTCTACGCTATCTGGAGTCGGCTAAATTGGATTAAATTCTCGTAAATTCACCGGTTAAGTTTGTTATAGCACATATGGTATGGCGATTTTGACGTTTATATTTGGCGTTATTTGTATATAGTTTGTATCTTGGATTATCAAAAATAATAAAAGAAAATGCAAGGAGAATCTTTTCCTACAATAAGGCACGCAAAATCGATACTAGGTCGATAGTCAGATAATGACATGGGTATTGACCTTTGTTGTGATCTAAGCACATTTTCTAGTTTTAAAATGATATCTTGTCTGCTAAAAATGTGATACGTGTGAGGAAACAGGAGATTATGATGCTGAAATTAATATATATTGTGTTTATGCAATATCTGCTACATATTACTGATAAATATACACAGTGCAAATGGAATGATTGTCCTAGCGAAGACATGTGACAATAATGTATCAAGTATGTTTGAAGAAATGACCTGCAGTTAAATGGTACTGATGCAAGTGGTGTGCTATCAACTTGTTTTGAATCGTGATCTAGCGCAAATGCATCTTCTCCGGGTGGTTCATATTATGAATTGTGCAGTGGGGTGGTGGTCGCAAGACAAATCTGAGAGAATTATGCTGTACTTCAACTGAAGTGATGAATCGTTTCTGATTTAAAGGCTCAATTGGACTATGAAACAAGGGTCAAATATGACGTGTATTGTCAGATTTCGGTCTATAATGAGTTGTCTCAGGTTGATAATACACAGCAGATGATGCTACTGGAGCTGCAAGACATAAAGCGTAGATATGAAGTGGCTTCGATCCAAAGGATAGAACACAGAAAGGCAAGGAATGCTACAACACTATGTGGCGCTAACACCTACTCCCAGGGTCCAGTCTGCCAACACCAGCATCAGTACAGTACACCTACATCAAGTGGTACAACAGAACCGGTGGTGAGACCATCACGCTTCTGAGGCCAAAGGCCATCAATCGAAATAGGGTGTTGTCCAGCATGTAGGTGATGGACAAAACAATCGGCAGTGATACAAACAACAAGAATCTAGAGGCTGCTAAATTAATTATAGAAAATGCGACAGAAGCAGATTTAAGAATTATTGGAGATGCACACGAAGTGGAATCGGATGGATCAATAACCAAGAAGCCGGTACTACCTAGGAACAGTTGGAGCAGGGAAGAGCCATTGAAGGATTACGATTGAGATTGGCAGAAGACAAGCGAGTCATATCAAATTTATTATCGTGCATACGCAAAGGGCTATGGATGGCTAGGCTGGGCAAGTTCAAAAATGAGCTATCAGGCAGTATAGGACACGGAGTTCCTGTTCAAGCGATTCAGGTAAACTTGTAAAAAGAATGGAGAAAGTGCACCAAGCCCGTTAGAGATTCAGAGGTAGAATTCCTACATACGTATACGGTCACTGGACATCAGGCAAATGTAGGATGGATACTGGAAGTCATTAATGATGGAGTTGTAGGAAATGTAAATACAGGGAATGCGTTAGAAGCATTCAAGATAACATTCTTAGGATCCAAACTCATGACATTGGTGTCCAGCAGATGCACATGCAAGCATTAATTGGATGGATCAACAACCAGATGCAAGTCAGGTCGTAGGTGCTACAGTTGGTTCTGGTCATGCACAGAAGGCATCTCGACTACGACTGGTAGGAAATAAAGCTAATAAATATAATCTATACTATCGTGTTTTATATTGAACAACGGATGCTAGGTTGGGCAAATGCAAATAGAGTTAGCTGAAGTGAGAATCTTCACATATACAAGGGTTCGCGTTAAAGCTGTAATGAAAAATATGATGATGGATCTTAGCAAATGATCAAAATGGAGTCGTATGTTACTGAACCAAAAACGGGATTTGCGTCAATTATCCGAAACGGAAGACGAATGCAAGTGTATTTCTATAATGGTCAAATTGTGACTTGGAATTTTAGAGAAGGAAGAAATTTCTACCACGTTGACCCATCTACTGGAGAAATATTAACTTTACAGACAACACGCTCAGATTCAGTCTGGGCTGAGGGTATTGATATTTCTGAACATAACTATGGTAGTAATCTTGCGGATTACTGAAATGGATTTTGTAGGATTATTCCGTATGGATATAGTACCAAAAGAAGATAAACATTGGCGTGAATATTTGAGAATTTGTGAGCAATTGCATATACCTTATGGAGTATATTTATATCTTTCACGCATTAAATGATGCTGAGGCAGTTGAGGAAGCAAAAGTTTACTTTTAAATATCCTTTCCAAATTCATCCTGCACATTAGGGAGTTTGGTTTGATATGGAAGATGCAGATGGTATAAACAAAGACGTGCTCCATGGATTTTAAATAAAAACAACAATTAGTTCTATCACAAGAACTTATTTAGATATCGTAGCTACGTCTGGACATACTGTAGGAATATATGCTTCTTCAAGTTGGTTTTTAGCATATCTGATGTTCCAGATATCCAAAATGGGTTGCAAATTGGGGTATCAATGATGGACAGTGGCATAATGATTTTTCTAATCAGGCGTATATGACAATAGCATACTAGCTTTGAGGAACCTAGATAGAGATTTACTGTTTATTGATCCAAATCTAATACGTTAAAGAAGAGTCGTGGATTGTCCACTGACTTTTCTTTTATCTGCTAGATAGATATATCTTTTACCTCTCGATTGAGGGATATGGGTCCCTAAGATTTAATCAAATTTAAGAGTTATGCATCACAATATGATCTGAAACACGAGATATACCTAGTGGCTAGGTCGGAGGTATAGATCTTCATTTCTATTATATTTTCTGGCTATCTATAAATAGCAAAAGTGTAAAATAATATTGCTAATAGCAAAGCCTTAGCCTTGTGTTAAATACATTGAAAGTTTATTAATCAATTGTGATAGCGAAAAAGATGATATATGGAGGAAAAATGATAACATACAAGCACTGGTTTTATTTGGAGTTCTTGCACTAGCTTTTTATTTACTAGAAGTTTATCTATTTAGAAATTTTTCTATTAGCCAGGTGTATTTATAAAACGAACAGAGATTATATTTTTAGTATTTGGTTTCTGTCTCTACATTGTTTTGTCGATGCACATACGATATATGATTGGACATATAAACATAGGGTTGATTTTTGTGCTTTGCGTTATTTATCTTCTTTGTAGCAAATTGTTTTACATGGTCTTCAGTTGGACAATGGGATAACTATATTCAACCTGGTGTAGGTTCTCAATATATTAAACCTATTTTTGCATCGCCGACCTATTCGTAGTGATGAGTGGATGGTTAGTGTACCAAGATATATCTCAGCCGAGTTAACAGAATACGGGCCACTAAATAATATTTTGAGAGCTACAACTGTTTCCAATGTATCAGCTACAGGTTTACAACTTGATTTTTCAATCATTAAATCACCACAATTGTGGGGCCATTACTTATTGGGTGCTAGTTATGGTTCGTGCGTGGGAATGGTCATATAATCTGATCTTTTGGCTTTCTTATTTATCTTTGAATTCTGTATGGTTACGACTCACGATAATCGACTTATTTCTTTTTGGAGCATGTTTGATTGCAATGTCATCACTTTAGTATGTGGTGGTCTGTATGTAGAATTTTATATTTGATGGCAGCAATCATAGCGCTGTTCTACTATTTTGTTAGGGAAGAGAAAACTTGGATGCGTGTGGTATTTGGAACTGTATTAGCGATTATGGGTGCTGAATATGTTAGTACTTTATACGCGGCCTGGTTGGTTCAACAGGTTGGATTATTGTTTCATATATGGCTGGATATTGTATGAGAATCATATATGGAAAAGAAATTTAAAGGCTATTGATTGGATTGTATTTTGCTGATATTTTATTGATGGTTATTTTGATTGTCCGCCACATGATGATTAGTGCTGAATATTTGACAGCAATTTAATACTGTCTATCCTGAGAGTAGATATGGTGGAATGGCGTTGCATAAAATATTGATTATGTACCCACGGTATTAACATTATTTGGTGGTTTTTGCAAAATCCAAGCGAAATGGGCACAATCTTTGGTGTGTTTCCATTAGGGTACTTCTTATACATGTATGTTCTTGTAGTAAAGGGAAAGATAAATTACTTGGTTTTTAGCACCTGTACTTACTTTGTTTATAATATATTGCACGATTGGTTTACACCAATCTAGCCAAGAGATTTTTATGCTCACATTCTACATCTAGTAGAACGGTAGATTTTTAGGGTTTTACTAGCAATTATTACTGTTTACTGCATTTCAAAAATTCAAGACAAAAATGGAATGAATATTTGGTTATCAATTATCGTTGCGGTGCTGCAGTAGCTCCTTTACGGTGATATATGAATTTCCAAAATGGAGAGGAATTGGGATTCGTTGTTATGCATTGATGGATTATTGCGGCATTTACAGTAATTGCGTTTATATTTATTCTTTCCAAGAATAAGTATCGTAAAAGCGGCGATTATCATCGTATCATGCATGTTATTTCGAGATGGTATCATTGTAAATCCGATTTCTGTCGGATTAGATGCAATTACAAGTAAAACCTGCATACGAGGAGATTCAAAGTATTGTAGCAAGTGATCCTAATGCCAGATGGGTTTCAATAGGTTCATTTGTTACTCCGCAATATTTTAGTTGCTGCAGGTGCGTACACAGTAAACTCTGTAAACTATATTCCTAATAAAGATACTTGGGGAAAGACTTGGCGTTGAAGAAAATGAAGAGTCATGGAATCGTTATGCTATGTTATAATTTCATTAACAGATAATGATAACTTGAATATTCAGTGATACAACCAGATTTAATTCACAAATTTCTGACATGGAACGATTTTGATTAGATATTAAATATATTGGGACAACGAGCCAATCCCTGCGTTTGCTCAAAGATCAAAGTGACTGAATTATATAATGGTTATGGATCTATATTTATCTGGTGAAGTAGACAATAATATATAAAACTTATCAGATAGAAAACAAGAATGGAATGATGTTATAATACTAAAAATAACAGGGATCAATATTAATATGAACCAAGAGAATGTAATTGAAATAAGAAATATGTCGAAAAAGTTTCCTAATGTAAAAATAACTTGGGGTTTTAGAAAAATCCGCTTTAAAATTACATAGTAAAAAGGTAGAAATTGTGAGATGAGAATAATGTCTCTTGTCTACGATTTCTACCTTTATGCTTACGTACTCAGTCGGGGGTTTTGTTAAACTCCGCTCTAAAAATCAGAAGTGGGTTTCGAATAGTAAAATAGGATGACTATAGAGTGCTAGTAGTGGCATTCTGATGTAGTCATCCTTTTGTATGTGCAAGTGATTGATAGTATCAGTTTGTTAGTCGTTAATTAATGTATCAGAGAGATGTTTGGTATATGTACCACGTTTTTTGTGTTCTCGTTTTCTGGAATACAGACATGTTGTTAAGCAATAGAATAGTTTTGTCGTTAAGGCAGTATAGTGCACGTGCACGAAAACGTTCTAGGTTTGTATATCCATTGGACACCTCGATCAGTAATCGAAGTTTCTGATTGATGTTTTCAGCTAATGCATTGGATTGTCGTCTATCATCATAAGGCCTTCTAAAGCTATTGATAATTTCTGGTTTCCAGTGTTTTAGTAGAGATATAAATTCCTTATAGCAGTCTAACTTAGAGTGTTCAAATAGTTCAATCAGATAATCAAGTTGTGCGCCAGCTTCTTCAAAAGAGCAGCGTTTATTGAAGTCTCTATATAGTTCCTTTAATTCATACGCAAGCTTTAAATCAGGGCTTATCTCCAACAACATGTTGTAAAGGTCCCTGTAATTCATCTTCTGACGAAATTTTGAATTATATCTTGGCTCGTTATCTAGGTCAAATGAATCGGTTTCTAATAGTTTATGCCAGGTCTTCAACAGATAGTAACTGGGACTATCATAAACACACTGTTTCATGATTCCTACACGCATGCGTGAAAAGCACTCCGTAAGGTGTTTGATGACATGGAAAGGATCTACTGCTATTTCGCAATGTCTCAGGTACTTTTTACACACATCCCTATAAGGTTCCCACATATCGCTCGTCACGTACTTTACCTTGTCTCTCTCCGATTGTGGAATCATTTCAAAGTGTTTCGATAGTGTTACTTTCGAACGGTTTGGCAGTATCTCGTTTAATGTCCTGTTATTGTTATCTACGAATACACACAAGTATGAACCACCATATTTTGCCATGGAAGAAGATATCTCATCGATGCCAAGGTTCTCAGGAAGTGTTAATCTAGGTGCTCGGATGAAACTATCAGCATATACTTGTATAATTGTATTGGATACGTGGTATTTATGTGCAATATCCTTGTATGTCATACGAACATTATGTAGATCCAAGGCAATCGCATTGAGTACTGCGTATGACTGGTGGAAGTTCTCTGGGCCAAATGGACTTGGCTCAGAGAAGGACTTCCCACATTCTTTACATACATAGCGTCTTCTTTTCCAATCTATGACGGATGGTATACCTGCAACATCAAGATGGTTATAGCTGTACGAAGAATAGTCCTTTATTTTTGTATAACCCCCACAACAGGGACAGGTAGGGTGAGTATCATTCAGTTTTATTAAGATGTGTAATTTGTCAGATGATTTATGTGTATCAATCGAAAAAATCATATCGTCACTAATATTAAGTGTGGATATGATAAAATCATTTATAGCTATTTGGCACCTCCTATGTTTAATTTCAATCACTTGCAAGACTGAATTTTTAGCATAGGAGTTTTTAATATAAATAGCGTACCCGTGAGATTTTTATAGGGTATCCCTGAGTTGTAAGAGGTCGAAATTTGACCCTGAGTGATTTTTACAGGGTCGCCCTGACCCCGGGCAATTTTATAGTGCCCTTTTATATGTGCTAAGAAAGAAATATTTTATTGGCAATTATTTTTGTATGAACCCCGTTTCTTTCCAATTCTTTTGTTAGATTGAAGGTGATTCGTAATTGTGTAATATAGTTTTCTGTTTAACGTATAGAGTGCTCTGGCACGGAATCTTGGAAAGTTTGAAAGACCATTAGAAACATTGATCAGTACACGTAATCTACTATTCATATATTCTGATAGTGCATTCGATTGTTTTCGTCATCATACGGTCTTCTAAACGAGTTGAGATACTCTTCCTTCCAGTTTGCGATAGATGTCAAAAAGTCTTTGTACATGCAGGTATGTCGGCAGAAATAAACGCATCTAGTATGGAAGTAATTTCGTTTGTACAAGATGGGTCAAATAGCAGTTCTATTGAAGTTACGAAATACTTCTTTTAAGTGGTAGGCAAGTGTTAAAACTGGATCAATTTCCAATAACTGATCATACAGATTTCGATAATTTAATTTCTGTCTAAAGAAACTGTTATATTTTGGCTCGTTATCTAAGTCGTAGTCAGTTCCCAGTAATTTATGCCATGTTTTTAAGAAGATAATAAGCTCTACTTCCTTTCTATTATGAAATCAGGAATAATCTAGTCCTGATCATAGAGAAAAACTTCAGAAGAAGAATATGATATAGAGGTCAGGAACACTAGAATGTTTCTGGCCTTTCTCGTACAGGCATGTATGGGAATTGGTCTGGGTAAAGTGAGAACGTACTTCCTTTTAGACCAGTGATATCATTGAGTCCGTCAAAAAGCGTTCTGCTTCCCTTCTATATTCTTAGGCTGCTTTTATCAAGATGACAATCCAGGAAATAGTTAGATATGTCGTATATAAACCAGAAAAATAGTCAGATGTGGGGATGGGGGAGTTTACCAAGATATGATGCATATCAGAAAGAAAGGAGTATCACATCATGGAAGGACCAATCATTACAGTGGATGTATCAAAGGGTTCCTGTCATTACCAGCCCTTCATAGAGAATGGGCATCCGATGAGAAAACCAAAACAGCTTTCAGCTACGATTGATGGTTTCCAGAAATTAGGGCAAACTATCAAAGACCTTGAAGCTAAGACAGAAAGAGAAGATATACCAGTTATCTTTGAGGCTACAGGTGTCTATCATCGACCACTACAAAAATATCTTGAAGACCACAAGATAAGGTACTACATCATTTCTCCATTATTATCTGCGACCTATCGTAAGACAGACCTACATAGTAATAAGACAGACGCATTAGACTGTGCACATATCGCAAAAGCATACTATTGTGAGAAGGAACTAAGACAATATCAAGCACAACCACAAGAGTACAAAAGACTCTATCAATTGAGCCGTATATATGAAAGTGAGTTGGTTCATCTTCGGAAGCGCAAAGTGAGTTTGAGATCCATGCTGGATATCATATATCCAAGGATTGATAAGACCTTTAAAGGGAATCAAAATCTGTATGATCCAATCCCAATGGAGATATTAAAAAGATATCCTCATCCATTATTACTTTTGAGTCATAGAGAGGATACTATCGTTAAGACCGTTGGGCATCGTACAGGTCATTTAAAAGGATATACAGAAAGAATCGCTACATAAGATCTCATGAGAAGGCAAAAGAGTGCTATTCAGGATGTGAGATCAATGATATAGAAGTACTAAAGTTGCCAAACTTGATAGAGAACGTACAGGAACAGAAGAAAAAATGCGATTCGTTATTGAAGGAAATGATAGAGATAGCACGAACATGTCCATATTTCGCATCTGTTGTTAGTATTGTTGGAATCGAGAGAATCTAGCAGCTCGTATCATAGCAGAACTTGGAGATGTAAGCCGATTTGATAATAGAGCAGCCATCGTGGCATATGCAGGCTTGAATCCAAAGATACAACAATCCGGAGATATTGATGGACTGCATCTCAAGATATCAAAGAAAGGCAATAAGCATTTGCGATGTCTTTTATATCTTGGTGCACAATGTAATTATCGATTGCGCAAAGAAGATCCACTATATGAATTTACCAAAAAGAAAAGACAGCAGACCCAATGCCCATTGTCGTCTAAAAGCTGCCTATACTGCTAGTGCTCATAAATTACTGGTCATAATCTATAGCCTATGTAAGAATGGTACTCGATATCATTCTTAGCAACAGTATAAACCCAATCTAGCAAAATGGGAGATATAATTTCTCTTGTTTTAATAATGCACAAAATGAAAAAGAAGAAATCACTAAAGATTAGAAATTTCTTCTTGACTTAGTTATCAGATTTTTTCGTAACGATTCATGATATCGATACGTAGACGTGAGAATCCGGCTGTAAGATGCTCGATGACATGGAAAGGATCTACAGCGACAATGGCATTGGGCAGATATTTCTTTACAACATCTTTGTATGGCTGCCACATATCCATGGTCACGATCTTCACTCTTTGTCTCTCACTTAATGGGATGTTTTCAAAGTAAGTACTGAGTTCCCTTTTTGAACGAGACTGTATGACTTCGTTTAGAATACGAGCTTTATTATCGACCATGACACATAAGTAAGAACTATTTTTTAACGCCATGTCAGAATATAGTTCATCAATTCCTAGATACTCAGGTAAGAACTGCCTTGGAATTCTTAAGTAACTATCGGCATAGAGTTCTACCGTAGGAATAGATACGTGCGCTCTTAGTGCAATTGTCTTTAAGTTAATGGAGATATCACCTAGATCTTTCATGATTTGATCGACCATAGAGAAGGTGGAGTGCATACCATCAGGGGTAAAGATATTGTCTTCACTAAAAGTGCGATGACAGTCACGACACTTATACCGTCTACGTTTCCAATTGACAATTGTTTTTAGACCAGCGATGTCTTGCGTTTTGAACGTATATGTTAGAAGTCCTTTACTAGATGTATCAGCACCACAGTAAGGGCAAATAGGATGTTTATTTGTCAGTAGAAGATAAATATTCAAGGTATCCTGGATGCGAGATGTAGATAGACTTTGAACTTGATCTTTGGGACAAGTTCAGAGCAGATGTGATAATATAATCAATAGCCATTTATGGCCTCCTCTCAAGACATTTTCTTTCATAGCAAAAAGATAATAACATGAGAGGATTTTTTTATTTTTGAAGGTACCCCAAGTTTTCTGAAGAAGTATCAAAAAGGTACTCCAAGATTTCTCATTGCAGGTACCCCAACCCCAAGTAATTTTAGAGCGCAAAAGTTTTAAGGTACAATACGATAAAGCAAATTCCTTAAAGGCTTTTCTAGTAACAAAAAGAAAAATAGAATCCAAAAATTTAGAAGTACTAAAGGATATCAGTTTGGATATCAAAAAGGCGATACAGTTGCACTTATTGGTACAAATGGATCTGAAAAATCTACATTGTTAAAATTGATGACAAAGATTATTTATCGTAAACGCTAAATAGGTAGTACCTGTATATCAATCTAAACCATGTCATAATCACCCTAGAAACCCTTAAGAATCGTGAGGGTTTGGGGGTGATTACTTTATGATAATGACAGCGGCAGAGCTAAAGGCACAGCGATGGGTATCAATTATTATGGAATGCAAAACAAGTGGTCAATCTGTTCCTCAGTGGTGTAACGAACATGGAATCAACGAAAAACAATATTGGTATTATCACCGAAAGTTGCGTAACCACTTGGCGCAAGAAGTCGGTAATCACACGGATATCTTTCCCGTAACTTTACCGCCATCATCAGATGTTACATTTCAAGAATTGAAGAACCTATTCGACATGGTTCTGCACACATTCAACTGGGCAATCATCAGATAGAGATCGACGAGGATATTTCAGATGAACTATTACTAAAAAGATCATTCAGGCGGTATCCCATGCTTAAAGAGTATTGTGGTTTTAAGAAGATTCTATATTGCATGTGGATATACAGATTCTAAGAAATGGAATAGATGGGTTGGCTCGATCATTCAGAACCATTTCTCCCTGAGATCCTTTTGATGAAGGAACGTTATTCTTGTTTTGTGGAAGAAAGACTAATCGTGTGAAGGGACCGCTTTTGGGAGACAGATGGATTCTATTATTGTATAAACGATTGGAGGAAGGAAGATTCCAATGGCCCAGAAAGACAGAAGACATAGAGAACATTAGTATCGAACAGTATCATTGGCTGCTCGAAGGCATGGCAATCATACAGAGGAAGACAATCCAAAAAGTAGAACGAAAGATGATACTGTAAAAAGTTATCCACAACTTTATTAAGAAGATAGGTCTATAGATGGCGTATCAGGCACATAAAAAGCAGCAGATGAATTTCTACACTCCAGAATCCAAACTGCTTGATATGTGCCTTTTTATTACGCCATAGATATGCGCTAGTACCAGTAAAATATTTGTGTGGAAAATCAAAGTTATCCACATTTGACGACACTCTCATAATGGTTTATACATAAGCTATGGAAATGAAAAAACTAAGTGAGGAAGAAGTAGAAAGCCTGCCAAAGGACATCATCATAAAGCTCTTTATGAGTATGCAAAGTAGCGTAGAGAGTCTGGAAGCTACTATCAAACTTCTTAGTGAACAGATCAAGATCATGAATCAAAGAAGCTTTGGCAGAAGTACAGAGAAACAGAGCTCTAGAATCTTTGAACAGTTGGAACAAGGAAGAAGACAAAAGGAAAGCGGGCATCAGACATCCAGAAGATCACGAACCACCGTGAAGAATATATCGAACTATCCGAAGAAGAATTGAATGAAAGCTTTGGCAAGAGCGGATGGAAGAGACTGCCATATCAGATCATAACTAAGTTGGAACATATACCAGCATCTTTCGAAGCGGTCACTTATAAAATTGGTGTATACGCCGCAAAGGATAACCAGACAATCATACGAGCACAGAAGCCTGTAGAACTATGGCCAAACAGTATCGCTACCCCATCACTGGTGTCATCTATCATATGGGGCAAATATGTCAATGCCGTACCGTTATATAGACAAGAAAAGACATACCAAGAAAACCAGATCAACATTTCGCAATCGACCATGGCAAATTGGATTATCCAAGCATCCAATAACTATTTGATACATTTCTACGATAGACTAAAAGAAGAAATGATCAAACAGGATATACTGCATGCGGATGAAACGCCATTCGAGGTAAGCAAAGATGGCAGTAAGTCCTATATGTGGGTGTATCGTACAGGGGCACATGAGGAAGAAAAGCGGATCGTCCTGTATGATTATCGAAGTACGCGGTCCCACGAACATCCACAAAGATTCCTAGAGGGATTTAGAGGGACACTTGTATGTGATGGCTACAGTGCTTATCACCAGTTAGCTAAGGAAGATCCCTGAAAGCTTTACCGTAGCTGGGTGCTGGACGCATCTCAAAAGAAAGTTCACGACGCTCATCAAAGCAGTGAAGACGAGTCAGACACTTGCCCAGGAAGCAGTAGATAGGATCAATAGAATCTATCACGAAGATAATAAATTGAAGGGATTGGGCGAACAAGAAAAGTTAAAACAGAGAAAGGAGAAAGTAGACCCCTAGTGGATGAATTTTTCACATGGGTAAAAAGATATCGGGAGAATGTATCAAGAGAATCAGAAACGGGGAAAGGCTTTTACCTATGCCCTGAATCAAGAACTCTATCTCAGAGCATTTCTAAAGGACGTAAGAATACCTCCTAGATAACAATGCGGCAGAAAGAGACGATACGACCATTTACAGTAGGAAGAGAAGAACTGGATCATGATTGATACGATAAAAGAGCACAGGCCAGTGCGGTACTCTATAGTATCGTAGAAACATGTAAAGCAAATGATATCAAGATATACGAATATATTCGCTATCTGTTAGAAGAACTTCCTAAAAACGATACATGACCTAACGGTGGAGGTGCCAGATAGATTACTACCTTGGTCAAAAAGAACTGCCAGATAACATTTATAAAAATCGTACTTGAGATACTTTAAAACACTATCTCAAATACGATTTTTATTTTATCTATATGGTACAACTGGTTTAGCGTTTACTATTTATCCAACTAGTGGACAGATTCAGACATGTGGAAAATTAACTTCTTTGTTAGAGTTAGGGTGCAGGTTTTTCATCCGATTTTACGGGAAGAGAAAACATCTATTTTAATGCTTCTATCTTCGGACTAACGAGGAAGGAAATAGAAGCGCGGATGGACGATATTATTAATTTTTCGGAATTGGGAAACTTTTATTGATGAGCCAATACGCACATATTCTTCGGGTATGTATATGCGACTTGCATTTTCGATTGCAATTAACGTAGATGCTGATATCTTATTGATCGATGAAATATTAGCAGTTGGCGATCAACACTTCCAAGATAAATGTTATGCAAAGTTAGAGGAACTACGAGATTCTGATAAAACAATTGTTATTGTTCTCATAGCCTTTCAGTTGTAAAGAAACTATGTACACGTGCTATTTGGATTTATAAAGGCACATTTAAATTAGATGGCGATCCAACCTATGTTATTGATGAATATTTGAAATAATCGGCGATTGACAATAAAGAAAAAGAAGAAACAAGAGGTCCAATCCGGGAAAGCTGAGTACCGTGCAATCACATTTATTGATACGCCTGTTGATTTTACGCGGGTTGATTCTGGAACGCATAAAATACGAATTGATGGGTGGAGTATTTCTGACTATGAGGATAGTCATAACGAACTCTACGTTGGCAGTACAAAATTGAACACATCACCATTTGAAAGGTGGGATGTATATAATGCATACAGCTGAAGAGTTTAGTGGTTTTATGGATGCCAGTACAATCGGTTGGCGTGTATATCAATCCCAATGATTACAGAGATCAGATAGATGAAATGGGATATTTATATGTACATCTAAGGTTGTATCAAAGGATGGCAAGGAAATTGACAAGTATTACAATCGTGTTTGATGAGAGGTAGCCGTGTTTAAGAAATATATAAGTATCGTGAATTGTTAAAAACAAATATTAGAAAAAGAGATACGACTGGTAAATATAAAGGCTCCTTTTTGGGCGTTTTTATTAATCCATTATTACAGGTAATTGTATATGCGATTGTGTTCCCTTACTTAATGCATGGTACAGGAGATGATTATCTAGTCTATCTAGCTACAGAATTATACCGTGGACATTTTTAGATGACCTTTGTAAGCTGTGGGCAGTATTAGGGCAAACTCAGGAATCATAAAAAGTTTACTTTCCACGAAATATTGCCGATTTCAATTGTGCTAAGTGGGCTTATTAACTTCTTTTATCTCTTGTATTATTATTTTTATTATTTTTCCATTGGATATGGTGTTGGTATTAGTTGGCATTTAGTCTTTTGTGCCAGTGTTTGCAATCCTACAGGCTATTTTAACTTTGGGGTTAGGACTAATATTAAGCGCTATTACAGCATATGTCTAGGATTTGGAGTATATTATCAATTTTCCACTAATGTTAGGCTTTTTATGGTACACCAGTCGTATATAAACCAGAGATGTTTGCCTCAAATTCAATTTTTAATTACATTAGTCTGATATAATCCATTAACAATTATTTTTAAATGGGTACCGCAATACGTTTTATATCACGCAGCACCTGGGATGCACAGCCTTATAGTTTTGGCGATCATGTCATTTGCAGTACTGGCAGTGGGAATGCTCACATTTAAGAAACTAGAAAAAGGATTTGCAGAACAGTTCTAATTAGAATATAGGTAAGTTTGAGCTAGCGAAATATCGATTTGAAAGTATTATGAGAAAAATGATTCAATCAAAATAAGTGGTTTTCATCGTTGGTCGTCAGCTCAGCGGATGTGGCCATTTTTAGCAGTATTTTGTGGGGAATCATGAGGGAACATATTGATTATACAGCTGTGGTTCGCAATGATGTTTCAAATAAATATTTCTCAAAAGACATAAGAAATCTCATATGGATTTTCCATTATACTACTATACAGGCTGAATTACAAGTGAATATAGGGAATGAAACACGTGTATTTTACATAAATAAAAATTGAATTAGCAAAGTTTTATTATTAAGTTACGAAAGTCTAAGTTTGTAGTAAAACCAAAAGAATTTATAAGGAACTTGTATCAAAGAAAAAGGTAACATATAAATCGTGGTTTTAGGTTAACGAAAGCATCAAAGAAGAACTGATAAAGCAGAAAGAGTACAAGTGGGCAGAAGAAGCACCGTTATTTTTCGATAGTCGTGCCTTTGTATAGAAACGCCCTAGGGATACCTAAAAGAGTTGATAGAGAGTATTAGCACAGACATATGTAAAGTGGGAACTGTGCATGGCAGATGGAAGTCCAGATAATAAATTAGAGATGCTTTGTCAAATCTTATCAAGACGAAAGAATCAAGTATCGATATATTGGTGAAAATCTAGGAATATCAGGGAACACAAATAAAGCTGTTGAGATGGCAACAGGTGATTTCATTGATGCTTTTGTGATCATGATGATTTAATTACACCAGATGCGTTATTTGAGTTTGCCAAAGAGATAGTAGCAGATAAAGAGGTAGATTCCATCTATTCAGATGAAGATAAGATAGATGAGAAAAAGCTATGATGTTTTTGATCCGAGCTTTTAAGCCAGACTTTAATATAGACATGTTGCGATCACAGAATTACATCTGTCATTTGTATGGAGTTAGAAGAGAACTCGTAGAAAAGTATGGGATGTTTAATTCAGAGTATATGATGGTGCAGGACTATGATTTCATGTGCGAATGAGCAGAGCATAGCAGAAAGATAGCACACGTGGCAAAGATACTGTATCATTGGCGAACACATCAAGGGTCAACTGCGTTGAATTCTGAGTCGAAGATGGCGCATATGATGCAGAGGCTAAGCAATCGGAGCCCATTACGCAAGGGTGTTACCAGAGATTCAGATTGAGAGAATCGAGAATGGGTATACGCTAGGCATGTATCATACTGTATTCAAGTTCGATGAGCACCCTCTCATATCTGTCATCATTCCAAATAAAGATCATACAGATGACCTAGATAAAAGCTTGATACGGTCAATGATTGAGAAAGGGACTTGGCCAAATCTTGAATTTATCGTAGTAGAGAATAATTCAACGGAAGAAAAGACATGGAGTATTACAAAAAGATAGAGAAAGAATATTCACAGTTAAGGTTGTTTATTATGATGGAATATTCAATTACGCGAAGATAAACAATTTTGGAGTAAGGCATGCCAGAGGAGAGTATTATCTCTTCATGAATAACGATGTAGAGCTAATCGAGCCAGATTCATTAAAAGAGATGATGGGATATGGACAGCGGAATGATGTAGGCGCAGTTGGATGTAGATTACTATATGAAGACAACACGTTACAACATGCTGGGGTTATTGTCGGCGAGATTGGTGTAGCTGAACATATTTTCAAAAAACAAACTGAAGGAATGACATATCATGCTCGTGCAATGTTAACGCAAGACATGTCAGTGGTAACAGCTGCGGTCATGTTAGTTAAGAAAGAAGTTTTTGAGAAGGTGGAAGGCTTTTGATGAAAGATTTGCAGTAGCATTCAATGATATTGATATCTGCATGAAGATAAGAGAAGATAAGAAACTAATCGTTTATGCACCATATGCATGTTTTCATCACTATGAGTCAAAATCAAGAGGTGCTGAAGATACACCTGAAAAAATTGAAAGATTTAATAGAGAGATTGGTCTGTTCAATTTAAAAATGGGAAAAATATCTTAAATGGAGATCCTTACTATAATTGTAATTTTTCTAAGAAGCATACGGATTGCCGGTTGCGATAGAATAATTTCTCTATTTTTGTGTGATAATAAATGTGTTTTTTAAATACTCAGAGGTGCTTAATGTCGATAAAGTATAGGATTGAAATTGCGTATAGTGTTTACAATGATATTGAACTTGCAGGATGGGCAGTTTGTGATGATCAGGATGAAGTTGTTCAACTTGACCTTTAGATGCGAATGGAAAGCAACTACGTCAGTGTATCAACCCAGTTATTCTCGTCCTGATGTTGGAATTCGCTTTTTTCATAGTTCTGATGAAAACACATATGGGTTTAAATTGAGATTTTCCTTTCAGAAAAGGGGATCATTATATTCTCCGATTGGCGGATTCTAAATCCACTGTAGAAAAGCGTATCGATGGAAAGTTTATTTTCATCAAACGAGTATTGAAAAATATGATGGAAAAACAGTCAATTCGCGAAATCTTTGAAAGACGAATAAGACGTAAAAATATACTTGACTATCCAGAATGGTTTAAGTTAACGAAAGCATCAAAAGAAGAACTAATAAAGCAGAAAGAGTACAAGTGGGCAGAAGAAGCACCGTTATTTTCGATAGTCGTGCCTTTGTATAGAACGCCTAAGGGATACCTAAAAGAGTTGATAGAGAGTATTGGAGCACAGACATATGTAAAGTGGGAACTGTGCATGGCAGATGGAAGCCCAGATAATAAATTAGAGATGTTTGTCAAATCTTATCAAGACGAAAGAATCAAGTATCGATATATTGGTGAAAATCTAGAATATCAGGGAACACAAATAAAGCTGTTGAGATGGCAACAGGTGATTTCATTGTGCTTTGTGATCATGATGATTTAATTACACCAGATGCGTTATTTGAGTTTGCCAAAGAGATAGTAGCAGATAAAGAGGTAGATTCCATCTATTCAGATGAAGATAAGATAGATGAGAAAAGCTATGATGTTTTTGATCCGAGCTTTAAGCCAGACTTTAATATAGACATGTTGCGATCACAGAATTACATCTGTCATTTGTATGGAGTTAGAAGAGAACTCGTAGAAAAGTATGGGATGTTTAATTCAGAGTATGATGGTGCGCAGGACTATGATTTCATATTGCGAATGAGCGAGCATAGCAGAAAGATAGGCACACGTGGCAAAAGATACTGTATCATTGGCGAACACATCAAGGGTCAACTGCAGTTGAATTCTGAGTCGAAGATGTATGCGTATGATGCAGGGGCTAGATAACCGGAGCCCATTACGCAAGGGTGTTACCAGAGATTCAGATTGAGAAGAATCGAGAATGGGTATACGCTAGGCATGTATCATACTGTATTCAAGTTCGATGAGCACCTCTCATATCTGTCATCATTCCAAATAAAGATCATACAGATGACCCTAGATAAAGCGATACGGTCAATGATTGAGAAAGGACTTGGCCAAATCTTGAATTTATCGTAGTAGAGAATAATTCAACGGAAGAAAAAGACATGGGAGTATTATAAAAAGATAGAGAAAGAATATTCACAAGTTAAGGTTGTTTATTATGATGGAATATTCAATTACGCGAAGATAAACAATTTTTGGAGTAAGGCATGCCAGAGAGTAGTATATCCCTTCATGAATAACGATGATAGAGCTAATCGAGCCAGATTCATTAAAAGAGATGATGGGATATGGACAGCGGAATGATGTAGGCGCAGTTGATGTAGATTACTATATGAAGACAACACGTTACAACATGTTGGGGTTATTATCGGCGAGATTGGTAGATGAACATATTTTCAAAAACAAACTGAAGGAATGACATATCATGCTCGTGCAATGTTAACAGCAAAGACATGTCAGCGGTAACAGCTGCGGTCATGTTAGTTAAGAAAGAAGTTTTTGAGAAGGTGGAAGGCTTTGATGAAAGATTTGCAGTAGCATTCAATGATATTGATATCTGCATGAAGATAAGAGAAGATGAGAAACTAATCGTTTATGCACCATATGCATGTTTTCATCACTATGAGTCAAAATCAAGAGGTGCTGAAGATACACCTGAAAATTGAAAGATTTAATAGAGAGATTGGTCTGTTCAATTTAAAATGGGAAAAATATCTTAAATGGAGATCCTTACTATAATGTGTAATTTTTCTAAGAAGCATACGGATTGCCGTTGCGATAGAATAATTCTCTATTTGTGTGGATAATAAATGTGTTTTTAAATACTCAGAGGCTTAATGTCGATAAAGTATAGGATTGAAATTGCGTATAGTGTTTACAATGATATTGAACTTGCAGGATGGGCAGTTTGTGATGATCAGGATGAAGTTGTTCAACTTGACCTTTAGATGCGAATGGAAAGCAACTACGTCAGTGTATCAACCGTTATTCTCGTCCTGATGTTGGAATTCGCTCTTTCATAGTTCTGATGAAAAACACATGGGTTTAAATTGAGATTTCTTTCGAAAAGGATCATTATATTCTCCGATTGACGGATTCTAAATCCACTGTAGAAAAAGCGTATCGATGGAAAGTTTATTTTCATCAAACGGTATTGAAAAATATGATGGAAAAACAGTCAATTCACGAAATCTTTGAAAGACGAATAAGACGTAAAAATATTGACTATCCAGAATGGTTTAGGGTTAACGAAAGCATCAAAAGAAGAACTAATAAAGAAAAGAGTACAAGTGGGCAGAAGAGCACCGTTATTTTCGATAGTCGTGCCTTTGTACTAGAACGCCTAAGGATACCCTAAAAAGAGTTGATAGATAGTATTGAGCACAGACATATGTAAAGTGGGAACTGTGCATGGCAGATGGAAGCCCAGATAATAAATTAGAGATGTTTGTCAAATCTTATCAAGACGAAAGAATCAAGTATCGATATATTGGTGAAAATCTAGGAATATCAGGGAACACAAATAAAGCTGTTGAGATGGCAACAGGTGATTTCATTGTGCTTTGTGATCTGCGATGATTTAATTACACCAGATGCGTTATTTGAGTTTGCCAAAGAGATAGTAGCAGATAAAGAGGTAGATTCCATCTATTCAGATGAAGATAAGATAGATGAGAAAAGCTATGATGTTTTTGATCCGAGCTATAAGCCAGACTTTAATATAGACATGTTGCGATCACAGAATTACATCTGTCATTTGCAGCGGAGTTAGAAGAGAACCTCGTAGAAAAGTATGGGATGTTTAATTCAGAGTATGATAGTACGCAGGACTATGATTTCATATTAGCGAATGAGTCTAGTACATAAGAAAGATAGCAATACGTGGCAAAAGATACCGTATCAGTTGAACACATCAAGGTCAACTGCGTTGAATTCTGAGTCGAAGATGTATGCATATGATGCAGCTGATAATCGGAGCCCATTACGCAAGGGTAAGTTACCAGAGATTCGAGATTGAGAGAATCGAGATGGGTATACGCTAGGGCATGTATCATACTGTATTCAAGTTCGATGAGCACCTCATATCTGTCATCATTCCAAATAAAGATCATACAGATGACCTAGATAAAGCGATACGGTCAATGATTGAGAAGGGATCATCAAATCTTGAATTTATCGTAGTAGAGAATAATTCAACGGAAGAGAAAAGACATGAGTATTACAAAAAGATAGAGAAAGAATATTCAAGTTAAGGTTGTTTATTATGATGGAATATTCAATTACGCGAAGATAAACAATGGAGTAAGGGCATGCAGAGGAGAGATATCTCTTCATGAATAACGATGCAGAGCTAATCGAGCCAGATTCATTAAAAGAGATGATGGGACATGGACAGCGAATGATGTAGAGCAGTTGGATGTAGATTACTATATGAAGACAACACGTTAAGCAACATGCTGTTATTGTCGACGAGATTGGTGTAGCTGGAACATATTTTCAAAACAAACTGAAGGAATGACATATCATGCTCGTGCAATGTTAACACAGACATGTCAGTGTAACAGCCGTGGTCATAGTTAGTTAAGAAAAGAAGTTTTGAGAGGGTGGAAGGCTTTTGATGAAAGATTTGCAGCATTCAACGATATTGATATCTGCATGAAGATAAGAGAAGATAAGAAACTAATCGTTTATGCACCATATGCATGTTTTCATCACTATGAGTCAAAATCAAGAGGTGCTGAAGATACACCTGAAAATTGAAAAGATTTAATAGAGAGATTGGTCTGTTCAATTTAAAATGGGATATCTAAATGGAGATCCTCACTATAATTGTAATTTTTCTAAGAAGCATACGGACGGATTGAACGGTGATAGAATAATTTCTATTTTGTGTGATAATAAATGTGTTTTAAATACCAGAGGTGCTTAATGTCGATAAAAGTATAGGATTGAAATTGCGTAGTGTTTACAATGATATTGAACTTTGCAGGATGGGCAGTTTGTGATGATTGTGATGAAGTTGTTCAACTTGACCTTTTAGATGCGAATGAGCAACCACGTCAGTGTATCAACCGTTATTCGTCCTGATGGAATTCGCTTCTTTCATAAGTTCTGATGAAACACTATGGGTTTTAAATTGAGATTTCTTTCAGAAAGGGGATCATTATATTCTCCGATTTAGCGGATTCTAACCACTGTAGAAAAGCGTATCGAGGGAAAGTTTATTTTCATCAAACGAGTATTGAAAAGTGATGGGAAAACAGTCAATTCATGAAATCTTTGAAAGACGAATAAGACGTAAAAATATACTGACTATCCAGAATGGTTGGTTAACGAAAAGTATCAAAAGAAGAACTAGTAAAGCAGAAAGAGTACAAGCAGCGAAGAAGCACTGTTATTTTCGATAGTCGTGCCTTTATGATAGAACACCTAAGGGATAATGTAAAAGAGTTGATAGAGAGTATTGGAGCACAGACATATGGAAGTGGGAACTGTGCATGGCAGATGGAAGCCCAGATAATAAGTAGAGATGTTTGTCAAATTCATCAAGACGAAAGAATCAAGTATCGATATATTGGTGAAAAATCTAGGAATATCAGGAACACAAATAAAGTGTTGAGATGGCAGACAGGTGATTTCATGATAGCGCTGTGATCATGATGATTTAATTACACCAGATGCGTTATTTGAGTTTTGCCAAAGAGATAGTAGCAGATAAAGAGGTAGATTCCATCTATCTCAGATGAAGATAAGATAGATGAGAAAGCTATGATGTTTTTGATCCGAGCTTAAGCCAGACTTACATATATAGACATGTTGCGATCACAGAATTATATCTGTCATTTGTATGGAGTTAGAAGGGAACTCGTAGAAAAGTATGGATGTTTAATCTCAGAGTATGATGGTGCGCAGGACTATGATTTCATATTGCGAATGAGCGAGCATAGCAGAAAGATAGCACACGGCAAAGATACGGTATCATTGGCGAACACATCAAGGGTCAACTGCTTGAATTTCTGAGTCGAAGATGTGTGCAGATAGAGGTGCTAGATAATCGGAGCCCATTACAGCAAGGGGTGCTACCGTTACCAGAGATTCAGATTGAGGAATCGGAGAATGGGTATACGCTAGGCATGTATCATACTGTATTCAAGTTCGATGAGCACTCTCTCATACTCCGATCATTCCAAATAAAGATCTACAGATGACCTAGATAAAGGATACGGTCAATGATTGAGAAAGGACTTGGCCAAAATCTTGAATTTATCGTAGTAGGAAATAATTCAACGGAAGAAAAGACATGGAGTATTACAAAAGATAGAAAAGAATATTCACAAGTTAAGGTTGTTTATTATGATGGAATATTCAATTACTGGAAGATAAAACAATTTGAGTAAGGTATGCCAGAGAGAGTATTATCTCTTCATGAATAACGATGTAGAGCTAATCGAGCCAGATTCGTAAAAAGAGATGATGGATAGGACAGTGGAATGATGTAGGCAAAGGGATGGAGATTACTATAAGACAAATACGTTACAACATGCTGGGGGTTATTGTTCATGAGATTGGTGACTGAACATACAAAAACAAACTGAAGAGATGACATATCATGCTCGTGCACGTTAGCGCAAGACATGTCAGCAGAGCTACTGGCAGCGAAGTTAAGAAAGGAGTTTTTGAGAAGGTGAAGGCTTGATAAAGACGGTAGTATTCAATGATATTGATATTCGCATGAAGATAAGAGAAGATAAGAAACTAATCGTTGTGCACCATATGCATAGTCACCTATGAGTCAAAATCAGAGAGGTGCTGAAGATACACCTGATTGAAAGATTTAATAGAGAGATTATTGAATAATTTAAAATGGATATCTTAAATGGAGATCCTTACTATAATCAAAAATCTATCTGTAAAAGATGGTCAACATTCAGTGTAATATTGAAAACGAAAAATTGGATAACCATATTGAGTTTGAACGAGGAAATTTTCTAAAGGATAAAGTAAAAGATATTTATGACAAGAAGTAGTTTGTATATGCAAGATTTAAAATATAACGGGAGATATATGAAAAATTAATTATTATACCTGTATATAATGAATCTGGAGAGCATTGAATACACAATTGAACATATTAAAAAGGAAACTCGATTTTGATTATGTAATGATCAACGATTGTTCATCGGATATATGGTAGAGATTTTAGAGAAGAATGATTATAACTTATATCTCTTTTGCCTGTTAATCTTGGAATCGGTGAGCTAGTTCAAACAGGTATAGATGCTCGAAAATGGATATGACATATGGCTGACTAAGTTGATGAGATGGACAACATGATGTTTCGTTTTTGAACTTGATGGTCGATAAATTAGCAAAGAAGATGCCGATATGGTAGTGGATCTCGTTTTCATTATCAAAGAAGGATTTCAATCAACGTTCATGCCGTGGAGATTGCCCATTTTTACAAGGCTAATCAGTTATTAACAAATCAGACTATGCGATCCAACTCTGGTTCGACACAAATCGAAGAGCTATTGATGTTTGCTAAAAGAATATCCTAGAGATTATCCAGAGCCTGAATCTGTTGTTGTATTACTGAAAAAGAACTTTAAGATAGTTGAGCACCTGTAATAATGAAGGCAAAGAGAGGTGACAGTCTTCAATTAAATGTGGAGTTCAGTATACTATATGGTTAAAGTATCGATGGTACCTCGTTGAATTTATAAGAAGTGAGGCATATATGGAATTTCATCTAAAAACAGTATTATTATTATTTTGCTTACTTATCTTTGTTGGACTGATTGTACAAGTAAAAGCAAAAAGAAACTGACCTTCAATAGACAATGTCTTGAGATAGTTGATGGTGTTTGGGCCTTGTTGTCGTAATTCTGTTTCAAGACCATATCTACTCGACAATGATTATGGGTATCCACGCCTGTAAATATGATCAGGATTTTGCTTGTATTATTAATTATCTCACAATTTGACAGTATATTCTAAACTCTCAAGGAAATCAAAAGTCTATCCCAGAGTTTTGCAATTTTAGAAAAGATGAAAAGATGGTTATCACGAGTAAGATCTCGCTGAATCTTTTCATGGAATATTTGATGCTGTATACGATGATTTCCATGCATTCGAGTACATGAAGTGTATAATGAGTCTATAGGAGAAAAATGAATATTACTTTAGTAAGTCAGTTAATTATTATCCTGAGCAGTTTCATTAATGATATATCGTTTGAATTGGCGAAAAGAGTCACATAAGTAACAGTGCTAGGGGTTACCAAATTATCCTGAAGGAAAAATTTCTGTGATGGATATCAAACAAGCAGAATCGTAATCAGATTGTAAACTGGTGTTCTATATTGCCACTTTCAGCTCAACTCGGACGTGGGAAAAGCTTACTGACTTTTGGAATAAGTGCTATGGTTTGTCGCAATTGCTGGTAGGCAAAAGCACTTTATGAGGATGAGTGTTTGATGTTATCCTGTATCAAACTTTCTCCTGTATCAATGGTACTGCAATCGACAAATCTGAAGAATAGACAGTATGTCATCTTTGGTATTGTACTGTTTGGACCAATGGCCACCTAGTATTACTACTGGTCCGTTTGTCACAGGTGCCCATATTCGTTCTTTTGGAGACTGAGTGTGAGACACATACACAGGCGTGACCCGTATTTTAATACAAAATTCGAAAAGTACTGTTTACTAAAGAGCTGCAGTTATCTGCATGTGAAATATATGGGTTCGATTATTGATCTCTGCAGTAGAGATATATATCAAAATACTGCAGCAAAATATTAATGAGCGCATATGATGTGTTGTGTAGGCAGAGTAATATTGGACCTGCTGCGAGATGTTGCGTGATTGTTAAGGCAGCAGAATATTTAAAAAGAACATAAAAATATTCCTTTTCATATTGTGGGTGATGGAGTTAACGCCGACTGAACAAATGGCTATTAATGCTGGCATAGATAATATTACATTTTACAGGCCAGTCACAAAGTTGACGAGATGAAAGCAATATTATGATTTAGCAGATGCCTGTCACCATGAGATAATGAAGTTGTAATTATACCTTACCTGCAAAAATGCAATCATATATGCTTGCAGGAAAAGCGATTATTGGTGCGAAAATCAGCGAGAGGACTAAACGTGTGTCAAGATGCAGATTGCGGATATTGTGGGCCTTCTCGAGATGCACATAGGTTAGCTGAAAATATCTTGAAAGCAAGTGAAGATGAACAGAGACACTTATGGTAGAGGCAGAGAGGCTACGGTACTGATATCATTGGTCCACGCTTTGATAGAGAAAATTGGTTAGATGAATTGGAAAAGATTTTCCAAGAGCAGGAAATGAATAGATAGAAGTACTGGCAACATGAGGATATTAAGTTAGAAAGTGTTTAATGGGTTTGTTGGAAAGAATTTGGTAGCGCGAAACCTATATCAAAAGATGGACAGAACTACAAATTTAAGAAAATATCCTTTGAAATTTGTTATTATGATAAGATTCAACAGTTGAAGATCTTGAATATTATTGCAAAACTGTGACTTTGTATTTAACTTAGCTGGGGTAAAATCGTCCTGAAAATGATAAAGAGTTCTATGGAAGGTAATTTTGAGTTGCTAACACATTACTTGATACTCTGAAAAAAATTTAATAAGGCAACTTGTCATGTTAAGTTCTTCGATTCGGAAGCTATTCAATCCGGACGATATGCACGGACTCAGATTATGGAAAATCAAACTTGCTGGTGATATTCTTTGATTATGCAAAGAAACGGGAGCAAGGTTTGGTTTATCGCTTTGCAAATTTATTCGGAAAGTGGTGTCGTTCAAAGTATAAGAAAGTGTTGTGGCAAACTTTTTGCACGCAACTATGCAAAATGTTGCCAATTCAGAGTAGTGATCCCGCGTAGAGGTTGGAATGAGTGTATATCGATGACTGTTGGAAGAAATGATATTGGCCTTAACCTTTGGCAAAGAACATCGCGTGAGTACGAAGTAGCTGACTCCGATAGCGGTTGATCATAGCAAATACTGTCTATGTACTGCTGTCACTAAAGTGACATTGCAGAAATTGTTGACTTACTCGAAGCAGTTTAAGAATCAACCACAAACCAGACCTGATATCACATACTCACATTCTTTTGCAAAGAAGCTTATTCAACATATTTGTCATATTCTCCAAAAGAAAAGTTGCGTGCGATTTGAAAAATGAATGTTGATTCTCGAGGGTCATTTATTATCGGGTAATGGGCACTTTGACAGAAGACAGTTTTCTGTAAATATAAGTAAGCGAGGGTAAAGGAGGAGACATTGAGCAGCATACACGAATGGAAATTCTTTATTGTGGTATCTGGTCATGCACGTATTCAAGAGAGAAGAATCGACTCTGTTGATGAGTATAGAATTTCGATGTAAATGGAGAGCAGATTCAAGCTGTGCATATGTTGCAGGGTACACATAACATTACACTGTCAGACAGAAAAATTTAGTAACGCTTGATGTGGGCAAAATGGTGGTTTCGATGCAGTAATCGATCGAGATACTTTTTAGTCTAAAGGTCAAGGAATAAAAGAAATATATGGAAGAAAGCAAAGTTCAATTACCAAGAAGCCAGTGGCCGTTTAAAATTGCTGATTTGATTATCGCTGGGACACGTCCCGAGGCTATTCGATTATCGGCTAACAATCACAAAGTGTGAAAGTATTTTGATACTATTTTGGCTTCATACGGGTCAAAATGCGGGTACAATCCGATGAAAGCTGTTTTTCAAAGATTTAAGCTAGAATGATACTTGTGCGGTCTGAATGCTGCTGGCGCCAGCTAGGAGACCGTTGGCAATATCATCGCTTCAGAGTTGCCAGTTGATGGTTGATATCAAACCTGATGCTTTACTTGTTTGTAGGTGATACAAATAGTTGTCTTTCTGCACTGCATTTCAGAGGCTGACACATTCCAATATTTCACACATGGAAGCGGGAAACTCGTTGCAAAGATGAGTGCTTGCCGAGAAACTCTTCACCATGTGGTACGTATGATATTGTTCAGATGTCAAAATATGGCTTTATTCAGAACATGCTCGTCGTTGTGAAGCAAGACTGTGGATTACCGGGAGAGAACTTATGTTACTGGCCTAGCCAATGGCTGAAGTTCTTCGTAATAACCTGTAATGAAAATTGGAAAATAGTGAGCATTCATAAAAATTGAATTTAGAGAAAGTATATTTTACTGTCTGCGCATCGAGAGGAAAAATATTGATACTGAAAATTTTGTGTCTTTGTTTAATGCAATTAATAAAAGATGTGCAGAAAATATGAGGCGCTATTTTATATTCGGTGCCATCCGCGCTCGCAATGACGCTGATTCTGGTTTCAATGCCAGCAAGCGGGTATTCAACATGAACCACTTGTTTGCATGGACTATAATTAAGCTTACAGATGAGTGCGTTCGTGATGGCATCTGATAGTGGTACATTTTGGCTACCAGAGGAGCGAGAGTGTAACTGCCCAGTGGGTCACCCATTTCTTGCGTATGCATCCGTACAAGGCACCAAGAAAGACCTGCAGCGTTAGATAAAAGGTGGTTTTACTTTGGCAGGAATAGATGAGAATTTTCGTGACGAGGCAGTTCATGACCAGAAATGAATTTAAATGGAGATTATGGATTACCTGTTCCAAGATTGTTGGATGAGAATAGTGTCAACAAAAGTTACTGCAAAAGCATCTCGAAAGTTATACAGCGTGTACAACAAGATGGTTTATGTGAAAATATTAGGAGGCTATATGTCAGAATTTAAAGGAAAACATTGATGATTACAGGAGAGGAACAGGATCGCCGGTAGAACTGTTCTCAAGCATTTCTTAGATGGTGATATTAGGGAGAAATTCGTATTTTTCAAGAGATGAGCTGGAAACAAGATAACATGCGTCATGAATTACAGGCAGCGTCGAATTCTACGAAAAGCCAAATTTTTATTGGCGATGCTCATGTACTCAATCTTGGGTGATGGAATGGTTTAGCGTAAACCCCATCTTCCATGCGGCAGCTTTAAAGCAGGCACCTTCATGTGAATCTTCCCTATGGAGGCTGTACACGTGCAAATATTATTGGCACATGGATAGCCTTATGCTGCATGCCGGTAATCGAAGCAGGTGTGAACGCGTGTCTGTCTATCAACGGATAAAGCTGCAGATCTAATCAATGCTGGGTATTTCCAAAAGCAATGATGGAATACATGTTACTACACCAAATGCAAAGAGTTGCTGCAGATAGAGGCGAACTGTCATCTGCTGTACTTTCGTTATGGAAAATGTTATGGCTAGTAGAGTGTTCGGTCATCCTCGATATTTGTTGAACAGTGTCAGGAAAACCAAGTACAAATTACCAACCCAGATATGACTAGATTTCTAATGAATTTAGATGAGCAGTAAACCTTGTACAAGTTTGCTTTACCAATGCAAAACCAGGGCGACCTGTTGTTCAAAAAGGCAGATGCATCTACGATTGAGTTCACGCGAGCAGTTCAGTGTTTGGTGATACAGGCACTCAAATTGACAAAGAAGCACTCGTCGTGGTGAAAACTTATACGAAACATTAATGACAAGAGGTGAAGGTTGCGTGCAGAAGATATGGGCAACTATTTCCGTGCATCGGCAGATAATCGTGTACGAACCACGATAAGAATTTAAGTTGTAAAGGGTGAAGTGCATGCAATGGCTGATGAGCGTATCTACTCATAATACAAGAAGATTAGATGTAGACCAGACTGTCGAAAAGATTATGACAACAGACTATATCAAGAGATATAATTGAGAGGTGAATATGAAGAAGTAGTATAAGGCGCATACAAACTAAATTCTGTATATATGGTTATGGTAGTACTGGAGAGATTGTCAAGGCTATACATCAGAATATCTCTAGAGAACAGGAATAGATAGTTATGTAATTTATGGTGAGTATGCAGCGTGGTCATCAAAAGACAGGCATAAATCGATGATGAGGGTTTTCTATTTTGAACAATCTGGTTGGACCGTTACACGTATTAAGAAGGCTTTGATTTTTGATAAACAGAACATGGTAATTGATATAGTGCTAGAATACCAGTGTACCCTGACAGAGTTTGATGAGTATTGACAGATATCGTCCATCTACATAATATCACATGGTTCTTTATATTAATGGCTGACAGCGTTATGCTGGCATGCATACGTCAACATCATAGTAAAGGACATGCTGGACTTCACACATGATTGTTGGTCATTTACTGGACATTGTTCACACCATGAGATATAATGGATGCGATGGATGGAAAATCTGGATGCAAAAACAGGCCTTAAATTTAAAATGTTTGTCCATATCGTATTCTATCGAACTCCAGTGAATAACTATGTACGCAAAATGAAGTCATTTGGACTTAAAGCATTGTTGCTCTGTATACATCAATTGGCTAAAGAAGCAACTATCAGGAAACTCATTCTTGAGAAGCTCACTGCGTTAACAGTATACACACATAATGTGGATCGTAACAGACTGCAAATATAACTGAAATAAACTAATTTACGCAGTTTTGTATGAGTGGTGATAGATAGGTTTCATTTGCCCGAGTTGCAGCCTATTTTCCTAGCTTAAAGGGTTTGTTGAATCATTAAATTATCAAAGTTAGTAAAACTGATTCTTATCGGTGTACTGATTGGTGTAAATAGCAGCAGATTTTACCATCAAAATGTGATAGGTATTTTGCGTGCAGAGAGCCAACGATGAATTGGCTCAATGGTATAGAAGTCATGATTTACTGATTTAGCTTAGAGGATACATACCAACGAGTAAATTTGGAAAGCATGTGTGGAGACACCAGTACTGGCATAACAGAACGGGTGGAAGTACAGAAATGGTTGAAGGACATGGAACCGTAGTGAGATCAGTATGATTTAAAGTGGTTTAATGGTATACTAGAAAAGATGACAGAAGATCGTAAGCAATTGCATATTGACAATGATATGTGTAGGGACTGCATAAAGGAGTATATCGCCAAATTGTAAAACTGAGAGAATGAGACATGAGAAGATACCAATGACAATACAAAATTAAATCTAAAGTGCTGGCAGCACAAGTTTGCGTTGAGTATCTGTTTAATATTCCCAAGGATTTCACTTTGTCAGATACTGGCAGAAATATTGGCACGGAAACTGTGGAAGCTGAGCCGAGCTTTCGATATCTCCATCCAGGGATGCGAGAATATGCAACATGTACTATGTCTTTAGCGGGTTGAGACACAGAAATGTATGACGTGACATTATCTGAGCAATCGAGGAGATAAAATGTTGATAAATACAATTCTAATCCAAGACGTTAGATATTAGCAAAATGTGACGAGAGTACATATGTATGGTGAAGATCTGGATGCTGTATCTATAATCTCGCTTTCCTTGACGAAAGAGGTTATATTTAAATGGATCTGATATTGCGTATTTTGATTATGATTTTTAAAGGAAGACGACAAATTAACCCACAACCACTTCCTGATTATTCCTATGATACACTAAGAGGCTACTAACTATATTGGTAACTGTTGGTTTGGCACGGATGTGATGCGAGATAGTCGATAAAGAGGCGTGGAATCCTTATGAGTGGTCACTGAGGTTGGTGCTAAAGGGTATACTGTGGAACATGTTCCTCAAATATTATATGGGACATATTCACCATTGAGAGAAATTCAGATATTCTTAATGGATATTTTGCAAGCGTCCTCACTAGCCGAGTTAATCTCTAATCAAGATGGTATTACGAATACGAAAAGTGCAATATTCTATAGTTGAGTCCACTTGTTTCCATTATATTCCTATGCGTGATGGTGTCGAAGATACAAAGAAATGTGTCAGTGTCTCTATACCGACGACATATAAAACTTTCGAAGTGTATCACTCGTATGATGCGCGAAAATCAGAAACAAAAAGAATGCGTACTCAAGTTATATGCAATATACAAAATATACATGTCTCGCTAAGGAGGGCTACCATTCAATTATTCAAGGATTGACAATATAGCAATATGTAATAAAGCTCAGGGTGAGTTCATGAGATCCCACTAAATACTGACACATCTGTACTACTGAAAATTGGTTCAGAACAGATGCAGGCTATGCACAATTAAAGCATGTGGGTGGTGTAGGTGGACTTCTGCTTTATCCAGATACGACCTTACAACATGCGGGTGTAATAGCAGATGAGTCGTTTATGACATCGTTATTACCGTAAAGTGAGTTATGCAGAGAAAAGATTACATGGCATGCGTAATCGATTCCATATGATGTTGCATGGTTGTACGGCAGCTGCTTTGATGTTTAGAGAGGTCTTGTTTTGTTTACGAAGTTGGCGGCTAAATGAGGAACTTTGAGTTAACTTCAAATGATGTTTGACTTCGGATTCAAAACTAATAGCAGACAGAGGACCATCATAATATATTATTCTTACCGAGAGTGTTGAGGTTATTCCACCATGAATCAGTCTCTGTCTCAGATATTACACTGCAGAAAGCTTATCGAGACATCGGCGTGAGGTTAAATACAGGCAGAGAAAAATGGAGCAAGCATATTTAAAACATGATCCATATTACGGTACTGGTTTGATAAAAGCCCACGACCATCTGATTAAAACTGGTGTTCTAAAAGAGGATTTAGACGACTCGTCTGAGGGAGTGAAATTGTTAGTGATACGTGAGCCAAAAATATTGAGAGTTAGGAGATTTATGTGTGAAGGGAAATTATTTTGGCAGATCTGGACACGATTATACCTCACCCGCCAAAAGTAACATCCAAACAATTGCTACCAGTTGCGATAAACCAATGATTTTCTATCCAATTAGTACTTACGATGCTTGCTGCATTCGCGACTAATTATTTACACCACATGACGTGCTCACTTGAGCTGCTGGGGACTGGATCAAGAAACATAGTGTGCATTTCTTACAAAGGATTCAGGAAAAGACCTGATGGGCACTGCACAGTTTATGTATTAGGAGAAAGAATTCATAGTGAGATGATACTTAGCGTGTCTGGTAATTGGTGATATATTTTCTATGGAGCGGTTTTGGCAAGATATGTAAAGAAGCTGTACGTAATGCAGAGAGATAATCGTCGTGCAACTGTATTGGCAAGATCACAATGAATCCAGAAAGATTTGGTGTCAGGTGAAATTGACGACTACGGAAGGTATATTTCTCTTGAAGAAAAACCAGTGCATCCAAAATCAAATTGTGCGGTTGGCGCATGCTCATGATAATCTGTGTCGTGGCATGCTTCTACGTGAAACCTTCTGCGCGTGGAGAATATGATATACAGATTTAAATCGCATTTTCGTGAAACATGGTGATTTAGACTGGCAAGTTTTAGCAGAGGATTTTCGTGGGCAGATACGGGTACAGTAGAATCTATGGCGGAAGCTACAAAACTATGTGCAGCTCAATTGAACATATCCAAAGACATACGTATTTCTGTTCCAGAAGAGATTGCGTGTCTACTACGGTTGGATAAGTAAAAAGAAGAATTGCTAACAGCTGAAGAATATGGAAAAAGAGTCCGTATGGTCTAATATTTAAAGAGTCATTGCAAAAGGGTGTATACAAGACTATCATCTAAAAGTGACTGATAGAATAAGTAGAATGAATATTATTAAGTTACGGAATATGGGCTGTTTTATTGGTAGTAATTTTATTTTCCACATGCTACAAAGGAGCATCCTGGATTATCAGTAATATCATGTGTTGATGCATTGGGTCATATGCAGGAAATCTATCTACTCTAGAACCGAGTTATGGATAACTCGAATTTCGACTCAGTAATTGGATATTACAGATAGAGAGGTGTATATAAGTTTATTTGGAAGGAAGAACATCCGAGACATGGCTGTTAACTTTATGGCCGAATCGCATGTGAGACCGTTCGATTGAAGATCCGGAGATTTTCTTACGAACAAACACTATCAGGAACTGCTGCATTAATGGATGCGTCGTCATACATACGGCGGCGGCATTCAAAGATATCATCAGGCGTCTGCAGATGAAGTATGTGGTGGACGCTTACCACTAGATCGTCGGATCTCATTCTTTACAGAGACAACACCAATTCATACATCACCATCATATGCTCATATCTATGGCATCGCGACTGACTAGGTACTTGCGCACCCATGGAACATGTGGATTACCTGTAACATTAAAGCCGTTGTTCAAATAACGACTGCACATCACTCCCAGAGAAGTTAATTCCATTACTGATTATCAATGCGTGCAGTGATAAGCCGGTGCATATGTAAAAGTGAGGCTTAAACGTGCGATGACTGTACATATGTTGATGACCACTGCCGTGCAATTGACGCCAGAATCATTCATAGACCGTGTGGAGAAGTTTGCAGAATGTCGGTGAGCACAGCGAAATAGAGACTATCGATACTGTAAGATTATCTGCAACGCCTGGGAAACCTGAGTCATTGATTACATATTTGATTGATCGTGAGGGACATGACATGCGTTATGCAGTGACGCAATGGGTCATAATGAATTAGGATGGTTACCTGAGACTAGCTTGAAGATGGCATCAAGAAGACAATTGAATGGTATTTAGCTAATGAAGATTGGTGGAAGCCAATTATGTGGAGTATCAAAAAGTATTATGAAATCTACGAGGAACCGATAAGGTTCTCGTTTTCAGTATGTTTGAAAAGGATTGAAAATATGAAAGTGTAGTTACAGAGTATCAGGACAACTGTGATGATGTTATGAATGAGTTAGAAAAGAGGATATGAGGGAATTGGAGGTAGCATGGAAGAAGTATATGGAATTCAAGATGGTACCTCAGTTGAGACAATGCCTTATGTTCAACTAGACATAACTAATGAGGAATGCTATAGTAAAATGATTCATGAAATCAAACCGATGTGGTTATACATTGTACTAGTATGGACGGCAGTAGATATATTGAAGATGATAATTTGGTTGAAAAGTACGTAAATACTAAAGAACACAGTATCGTCATCTACGCTGAGATATTGATTGTAAATGGTTTATATCTCAACAGATTATGTATTTAATGGACAAGGTGAAACACCATGGCAACCTGATTGTAAGGATTATGCACCATTAAATGTATATGGACAGACAAAGCTTGAGGTGAACTAGTTGCTTGCAACACATTGACAAATATTTTGATTGTTCGTATTGCGTGGGTATTTTGGAAAAATGGCAAAGAAATTTTATTAAGACGATGTTGAAGGTTGAGAAACACATGATGAAGTGCGTGTTTAGTGATGATTGACTGGAACACTATCACATTAGACCTATCTAGATTATTGGTTGATATGATGTGGCAAACCGAAAAGATATGGATACTATCTTGTTACAAATGGTGGATATATTTTCTTGGTGTGATTTCACAAAAGAAATCTATCGTTGCTGAGCTATACAACAAAGGTAGTACCTGTCAACTGCAGGATATGGTTTTAGCAAAAGCTGCTCGTCCATTTAATTCTAGATTGGATCAATCTAAATTATTGAGAATGGATTTCAACCTCTTCAACTTGCAAAGATGCGGTTGAAAAGATAGTGAGAATTGGTTAGATAACTATAAGAAAAGAGGATATTTATGGGACAAATTCAAGTAGAAAGGAATGTAGGTGGAATTGAAGGTCTTACTGTCATTACACTGCTGTACATGAGGGATGACCGTGGATACTTATGGAAACGTATAATGAAAATGATATGAAGGCTGGAATTGATATTACATGTGCATGATAATCAATCTATGTCCAAAAGGTGTATTCATGTGGTTTACATTATCAAAGCACGTTTCCTCAGAGCAAAGTTAGGTGCGTGTAATTAAGGTAGTGTATTTGATGTTGCCGTTTAGTGTGCGTGCTGAGTCGAAGACATATGAAAATAGTATGGAATAGAACTAACGGAAGAAAATAAAAAGCAGTTCTTAGATCCTGCAGGTTGCACATAGTTTTTAGTTCTTAGTGATATTGCAGAGTTCTGCTATGGAAGTTACAGATTTTTACCATCCAAATGACGAGGTGGAATGCTGTGGAATGATCCAGAATTAGGTGCAAATAGCCAGAGCAGTAATACCCAGGCAGCGCAGACTGTCTGAATACCGTATGGAGGATGGGACAAAATTAGTCGTATAGTGCAGACCTAAGTCTTGCTTGGCTTAAAAAGATACATTCAAAGTTTTACATGACTGTGTAAAGAAGATATTGGTTACCAAACAGTATATCAAATATTGGCGACAGTCTTGACCATTAATCACGGCACCATATTTATCGCGTGTGTGTGAGAATCTAGATATCGCATACTACATCGGTGATTAGTTATTTTACATTATTTACAAATGCTCAGCTATTAACTATGGACCTAGCCACTATCCTTCTAAAAGAAGCAATATAGTTGATAGAGATAGAACTTTTTGAAAAATCCTATAGTTTACAGTTAATTACAAGTTTAATTTCAATTACTGTCTATGTACTTTATTTAGCATTTATTTGTCGCGAAAATCGTGATATTGCATTAATTCAGTCAATCGCAATTTTAGCGTGCTTTCTAGATGTTAACTGGTTTTTCTTTGGAACAGAACAGTTTAGTTTGACAGTAAAAGAAATTTTTGTAAAGTTAACATCTGCAACATTAATTTTGTTGTTTGTTAGTAAGCCTTCGGATTTGCCTTTGTATACCATGATTATGACGGCAGTACTACTAAGTCAGATTATTTTAGTACTACATTCATATAAGTTTTATCGTATACATTTTAAGGATATTATTTATCTACATTCGTCCCATTATTACACTGTTTGTATGCCTATTATGCAAGGTGTATATCAAATTATGGATAAGACGATGCTCGGTGTTATGAGTACACGTGCAGAAAGTGGTTACTATTTTAACGCAGATAGTATTGTGAATGTGCCTGTTAATATATTGATTGGATTTGAATGGTATTGATGCCGAAAATTTTCAGCATTAATTTTCGAAGAAAAACATAAAGAAGCTGATCAACTGTTTTTAACTTCCATGCAGGTGTAATTTAATTGGTCGGCTGTATCCTAGGTATTGCGTCGGTTACAAAAGAGTTTACGCCAATATTTTTGGCCCGGGTTATGAACCGTGAAATCACTCTGTTATCATTTTCTCACCGATAATAATTATAAAAGGATATTCAGATGCGATACGCTCTCAATATCTGATACCCAATCGATTAGATCATATTTACATCTATTCTGTATTTATAGGTGCGGGTGTAAATCTTATCTTTAACCTCTGCTGATTCCGAGTGGGGCTTTTAGGAGCTGTTATAGAACGCTATTTGCCGAGATTAGCTCTCGCACTGCACAATTTATATTTGTAAGAAAAACGGATCAACTTTTGTGCCTGCATTGCAAAAGAGTTTTGTACATTTTTGTGGGTTAATCATGGCTGCGATTGTAGAGTTGTTGTTATGGGACTTATACATCCTGGAATAATTTCATTATTGGTTGAAATTCTGGTGCGTTTGTTTATATTATACTTGCAGGCTTATATGCTTGGTTTTGAGATACAGACTTGCAGAATATTATTTTAATAGATAGCGAGGAATGAAGAATCATGAAAATATTATTCTTAACTAATTATCCGGCGCCATATCGAGTTCATTTCTTTAATGAACTCAGAAAAAATAATTAACAGTTGCGTTTGAAGAGACCGGAAGAAAGAACGAACGTGGAGATGAGCTGGTTCAATTTAGATTTTAAATATTTCAAAGTCTATTTATTTTGATAAGAAGATTTACTCAATAAAAGACAGGAAACACTATAAGGCGTACTGTACATTTTCCTATCAGAAATTAATCAAGAAGAAATGTGACCATCATTATTTTGAGTGGATATACGACGATAACTGGCAATGTATGCAATTCAGTATATGCAATTTTGCAGAATACCATACTGGATAGAGATTGATGTGCGAATAAAACAGAAGAAGAAATTTTATTGTACGCTTCAGAAAGATTGTTTCCAAAAGCAAAGGATATTTTACTAGCAAACCAGCGGATGAATATCTCTGGATCATTGAGCTGAGTAAGGACAAGATTTTCCGCCATCCTTTTAGTCTCCTTATCGAGAGAAGATATTCTACCAACAATATTAACTACTGAAGAGAGTAAATTAAATTCGAAACTAAATTGGGCATGAAAGAACGTGCAGATAGTTGTATCTGATGGACAGTTCATCACATAAATGCTGACGTACGACACTAAAGGCATCCAAAACAAATAACCAGATGCTGGAATTTATATCATCGGTGAGGACTACAGAGAATATATAGACGTGGAAAGAGGTAGTGACAACCCAGATAGAGTTTCATTCATATGTTTTAAATCAAAATGAGCCTGAGAGAACATTATCGAGCTTCTGATTTATTGTGGCTCCCAACAAGGTAGGCGATATCTGGGGCCATGTGTGTGTACGACAATAGCAAATGGCACTGCTCGTTTATTATCACTACGGATAAATAGCATAGCTGGTCTTACACATTGGTTGGAGACAAGACTAATGGTAAGATTATTTCCGACTGATGATGCGGATTGCAGTGCAATAGTGAATTGAGTTATCTCAGAAAATCTTGATGAACTCTGAAGAATAGCTAGTAAAATAGAAAAAGTATACTAATGCAAATATGATGAAGATCATCTTAGAGTATTAGTTAAAAAAGATTTTAACCTCAACTTACTTCATCATGGCATAATTAACTGGTAGTGTAGAGAAAAGATACTACATAGTGGCAAAAAGCAAAATGAGATGGAATAAGATATTTTATCATTGACATAACGATTATTTGCGTCATTCTTGCGATAGGATGGAACGTTATTGGTATTTTATTTCGTCAGAGTGGTGCGGGTGTTATGATTGAAAAGAAAAATTTCTGATAAATACAACTACGCATACTATACAATTGGGGAATAATCCAACTGAGATTGCCAAATCTTATTTTCTCGAATTAAGTATGCAATTACAGCAAAATGATACAACAGAAATTGCTAAAGATGTTGATAAAAACTTTTATTTGCCAATACTATACTTGGACAAACGTATGGAACTATGACATAGGTGGAACAATACATTTATTCACCACGGAAAAGATTTTGAAAGATATACACCTCATAATTTTTATAAAGATATGGGATTTACATCACACAACTTGGTCGTGATCATCTGATTGAAGTATTCTGAGTAATGATAAATAGTGCTTCTGCAGCAGAGGACTATACAGTCACATCGCCTACTGGAAAGTGTTTACTACCTAGTGTTACAGTGGATGCTTCGCGGAAATATAAATCGATACTGGAATGGACATCAATTCAATCCAAAGTCATGCTATTTTCCGTGTTGTTAACAATAACGGAAGAATGGATGCATCTATAACGGAGGTTAACCAAATGGTTCAAACAAATCGAGAACATTTACAGGAAAATCTGTAGGTATAAAGAAAAAGAAAAGACGTAGTGTTCACGACAACAAGTATCAATTAATTTCTTGATGTCATTTGCAACTCGCTCTCTTAATATATTAGTAGTCCTATATAGTATATAGTGTTACGAAAATATTCAACTGTTAGTAAACTTATGTTTATTTTGGGTAATGGCGGTATTGCTATTTTGTTGATATTTGATTTATTAGTTTTCTTATCTATTCGTACACGTAGACTCACGCATATTGATAGCTTGTTTAATTGTATTAACGTTTTTGGCACCGTCAACGGAGTACGCTTTGACACTGTGAGCCGTGTAACAGTATTGAACAAATTGTGAAACTGAGAGCGAGGGAGTGTTTCTGCTTCATTTATTATCTACACTGAATCTGTGGGTCCCCAATCTACAGATTGATGATTTATCTGGTAAGAAAGTAGGCGTTTTGTCTGGCACTCACATGGCTGAAGTTGCGCAGAAGAGACTAGAGAATGAGGGAATCACAGCTACTATCGTCAGCTATACAAATTGATAGCAGAATTTACTGCTCTTACAAAATGGTGAAATCGATGCGGCTGTCTCACTCAACATATGCAACTACCATTGAGAGGATAAAAATTTTAAAGACTTTTATAGATAAAACAAAATCGATTCTAAACTTTTCTGACACAGTTACAACATCTGCCCAAGAAGGAAGTAAAGACTTAACGAAGGATCCATTTACCGTTTTATGACTGGGTGAAAACGAAGGACTTGCTGATACAATTATCCTGATGTCTGCTATCCAGTAGTATGAAAAATTTCAAATTGACGTCTACTGCACGTGACCTCATATGTTCCTATTACGTGTCATGGATATGGTAAAGTAAAATTAATGCAGCACATTACAGCGCGAGGGCCGTATGGTAGATACTAGTGGAAAATTTAACGGGTGTGCATATCGATTACACTGTCGACTCTTAATTTTGCAAGTGTTATTCAAATTGTAGATGCAGTTGGTGGTGTAGATGTAGATATTACTGAATCTTTGATGCTCAGTCTTGGGATATTGAAAGTGATTCACTAGCTGTATATCATATTGAAGCTGGTGATAATCAGCATTTAAATGGTCAACTAGCATTAGGTTATGCACGCGAACGTCATGCATTTGTGGATGGTGATTTTGCACGCCAGCGACACCAACAGAGATTATTTCAAAGTATGCGAAGATTATGCGCTAAAAGATCCAAATATGGCGGTGTAGTATTAGAAGCTGCTGGCGAAATGTAAAAGACAAATATCTCTGTTGAATGTTATTGAATTTCTATGACATATATTATGGCAAAATCAAAAAGATATTACGATGAGTAGTACTTATCGTGTATTAAATATACAACCATCACGTATCTTTTGGATATGATTCTTCAGTTTGGAATGAAGGATTACAAATGGACCTAGTACACTTACGAAATTTATAAAGGTTCAGTTATTGCTGAAGCAAATAATATTGAAAGAAATATAAATCTTAAATTTCCTATTCAATACCTGATAGAGTAAACTGATGTACACAGGATTATCCTGTTCCTCCAGTTTCAAAAGACTATGTCATGAATATAAAAGACCTAGTTAGATTTATTATTTTGGCTTATTCTTCAGCTAATTGAAAACAATAGTACTACTTTAAAAATTCTAGTCAATCTGTTTCACTGCTTTGGCAGCGTTGAAGAAAAGTACGAAAGTCTATCGTTGGTTTAGAACATGCATGCATACAGAAAGGTTGCAGATTTTATAGTGAAATTATTTGAAAAAGAAAACTTTAAAAATCGATAATATTTCTTTCCATACTCTATACTTTTCTGTTGATACAAATTCCTTTTTATTCTGCGTGACATGGCTATCACTATAAGAACATTTACCAGAGTTGAGACATTTAAAAAGCATGAAATCAGTCATTAGATGTTTTATATTTCGGGGAGATGTAGGATGGGCAACTTTTCTCCAAAGGGACACTTTGGAATAATAATGGCTTTACTTCGTATAATTTATGCACCTCTGGGCAATGGTTAGGAGATATGAATGCAATTCTTTGAGATTGGTAAAGAATCTAAAAGTATTAGTGATTGAGGGTAGTCGTTGTTTGGACATCTCAAATCAAATAAAGAATCTTTTTATAAAAATTTCACTAATTATTTCATTATCATGATTATTTTCGCTATACAAGTGAGATCAATATTTTGAGAATCCAGCAAAAAGAGGATCAATGAGTTCAGGTATTGTGCAGCCTTTAATAATGGGAAATGATTACATGTCAGCAGGTAGGGAGTAATGATGTGATAAAGGATAATTCTATGCAATATTTAGAAAATATTCTGCAAAAGTGTAAGAAATTTAATACAGAGTTATTGTTGCAGACAGTTCAAATGGAAAAGGTTGAATCAGTCAAAACATCAGTATCTTGAAAACTATTGCCAAAAAGGTGACCTTTTTATAGATTTTAATATGTTATTAGATAATATTCATTTTGATTGGCAGACGGATACACGTGATGGTGGTGAGCACCTCAATAACTCGGATCGACTAAAGTTAGGAGATATTTATCAAAAATATCCACATGATAATTATCAATTAGAAGATAAGCATAATAATACTGATTTCAAGCGTGGAATGAATTATTTGAAAGTAAATAGATATGAGCTAAGTTATCATTCGTTAATATTTGTCTGTTCTTTTACCAACTTTAATGGTTGCTTATAATGTATTTCCATATACATGCGACAGTTATATTATTCTTTTATTTAATTATGTTTTTGATCACGTGGTCTAAGAAACTGGTTCTAGTACTAGATATGCTTAATGTTAATCACCTATATAATAGGTCTTAAAATTGCAAGATATTCAACGTCAAGGAAGAGATAAGATATATAAGCGGATTGCAAAACGATACATGTGGTTTGGAATTGTTATGAATTTAGGGTACACTTGCACATTTAAATATTTAAATGCTGGAGTTAGGTAATAAATTTTCTAATATTCAATTTTCGCCACTTAAACATATTAATTCCTGTTGGTACTCAGTTATTATACGTTACAACCAAATTTCATATTTAATAGATGTTTCATCACGCAATGTAGAAGCAGAACGGAACATTATTAACTTTGCAATATATACAAGTTTTTTTATGACTATTCTCCAAGGACCAATCACAAGATATGCTGAGGTTAAAGATGAGTATTGCTAATTTAAATGCTATTAATTTGGATAATTCCATCCTATGGATATGAGAGAATCCTCTTTGGGCTATTTAAAAAGGTTGTTCTGGCTGATAGAATAGCGCCTGCTGTTAACTCATCTGTTTACATACTCTCAGTCGAAGCATTACAGTGCTGGCCACAGTTCTTTGTGGCACAGTTAGTATATGGATTTTTCGGCACTGTGGACATCTCAATCGGTGCATAAATATTCGAGTATTCATTTACCAGCAAAATTTCAAACAACCATTTTTGCTACAAAATGCTAGATTTTTGGCATCGTTGGCATATGACTCTTGCCGCTATCTAAGAGATTATGTGTTCTATCCAATCTCATTAAGTAGAATAATGATGCGGCTTTCAAAGTTCTTAAAAACATAATTGTAAATGGCTCCCAAGCAGGTCCGTTTATTGCTTTATTTGTTGTTTGGCATGTAATGGGTTGTGGCATGGCAAATATTCTGTCTCATCTGTATGGAATGATATTATTTTTATGCTTATGATAATAGAGATTTTTATTAGAAAAACCATGGAAATTATTTTTTGAATTATTTTAAATTAACGGATAGGAGTAATATTATTATAATTTTAGATTTATTAAATTACTAATCATTGTCTGTTATGGTGAAATGATGTGAGAGTTTCTGGCTTTTAGTGAATTAATTGTTATGACAAAGAGTATCTTTATCACCTTAATATCAATAAGTTACTTTCAATGATAACCATACCTTTATTGATATCAGATCGATATTATTTTGGCTGGTACGCTAATTATATTTATAATTAGTTTATATAAAGAACGTAAAAGTAGATTTACAGGTAAAATTTGATTCTTTAAATACTTAAGAGATGGGAATATATTTTTGATTTTTACAATATTGTTTGGTGCCTATGGTCCGGATTTGACAATATTGCAATAATCTACTGGTGATTTTAGGTTTGACTGATTTATATAAGTAATTATAAATTGATGAATTCTATCTATTGGCTTTAGAATTTATCATGTATTGCAACATATAGTATGTATCGTACTGTTTATGAGGATGATGGATATGCAAAGATTTGACAAGATTATTATTGAGCAGGGTTATAGTTTTATATTCTGCTTTGTTTTGTGCAAAAAGAGGACAGAGTTACTGTATTAGAATGTGACCCAGCACCATTCAGAAGGGCTACCCATATTAACCAGGCTAGAGTCCATCAAGGTTATCATTATCCACGCTCTATTTCTACAGCATTAAAGTCGGCTGGCTACTTTGAACGTTTTAATAAAGATTATGATTTTCTGCATCAATCGAGAGTTTGATCAGATTTATGCAACGTCTAGCCAATATTCTTGGTCTGATGGAAAACAACTCAAAGATTTCTGCAAGGCAGCGATATTCCTTGTGAACAATTGCGCTAGAAAATTATTTCAAAACCAGGGATGTGTGATGGTGTATTTAGAACAAGAGAATATACATATGATGCGAAAAATCCTATTAGATTACTTCTTGGAAGAACTAAAAGAAATATCTCAATGAAGCTACAATCAAGTATGGAGTTGATATTACAACGATTGATAAGACAAGTGATTCCTATATCATTCACACTGCAGAAGGAATTGATTATGAATCTGGGCTTTGTATTGAATGCACTTACGCTAGTACAAATCAAATCTCTAGAGAAGGTTGGATTTGAAAAGTTTGGCATTACAGCTATGAGTTATGTGAAATTATCTTATGCGATGTAAATGAGAAACTGAAGGATATTGATTCACTGTTATGGATGGTCCTTTCTTCTCCATTATGCCGTTTGGCAAAAACTAGTTTACATTCTCTCAACATCAGTAACATTTACACACATACAACTAGTTATGATGGATTACCTACATTTGAATGTCAGAAGGAGAGTGGCGGTTACTGTTCTCCAAATACATGTTAGGTAACTGCAATGACATGTCCAGCAAAGCAAAGACAGCTTTGTCGCATATATGGCAAAATCTATGAGAAAATATATGCTGGATGAGGCTGGATTTTGAATATAAAGGATCACTGTTCTCCATGAAACCAATTTTAATGAGTTCGAGATTGATGATTCTAGACCACAGTAACTTGAAATATTCCGAAAATCCAACATTTGTTGAGGGTTCTTTCTGGAAAGATTAATACAGTATATGACTTGGATGAGGTGTTAAGTGATGAGAATAAGGAAAAGAATTTGCATCAGCAGATAGTTTACGTGAAACGCTGAAAAATCGATTAGAAAAGTTTCTAAAGACTATTATTTCAACAATGGAAGATAATTTTAAGCATTCCAAGTAATTTGATGTCAATGACGCTTCTGATGATAAGTCATTAGAGATCATCAGAAAAACAAGTGAGATAGCAAAATCACGAGTGTATCTGTGATTAATAGTGAGTTACTTCCATGGTTTAGAGTTATCCATGGATGCAGGTATTGATATGTCTATTGAGATTTTCGTGTTTGAATTTGATAATACAACATTAGACTTTAATCCTGAAATGATTAGTGACAATCTATTATCGTTCTTGAAGGACATGATATTGGTAGCGCATCTCCAAATCGTGCAGAGAAGTTTTACATCGAGCTATTCTATATAAGTGTTTGATCGATTCACGGACTATTCATATAAGATGACAACGAAAAGCTTTAGAATTTTGAGTAGACGTGTCATTAACCGTAGTTAGCTCAATGAATAAGACAATTTCGCATATCGTAAGGTTGTATATGCAAACTGTGGCCTTAAGACTGATACTCAGTATGAGGTTGTAAATACATTGCGTTCGATGAGGATGCATGCGTGAAAAGAAGTATCGTTCTAATCGCTGCTAATTCATTATCTATTATTTACCGATATTGGCTATCGTTTTGCAAGTTCAGTGAGCAGTATTTATGATGGTTGTTTCTAGTATTTATGGTACTTTATTCTGTCGTTGTGTATCTTACAGCTAATCCAGTTGTTGGATGGACAACAACCATCTTATTCTTATCCGTTGCATCTCTTTGGATTATTTGGAATTTTAACAATTATCATCAAATATCTACAGTTATTGGTTGATTTAGTGTTTAAGAGAAAATGATATATTTGAAAATATTGAGAAGTTAACGAAGTAGGATTTTTATGAAGAAGGCACTCGTTGGATATACAGGTTTTGTTGGAAGTAGTATTTCGACTGCTACTGATTTGATGCAGTATACAATTCTATATTGAAGAGCGTTGGCAAATCCAGATCTATTAGTGTACGCTGGATTACGTGCTGACACTTAGCAAAATAATGCGCCAGAACAAGATATGGCATTAATTTTTACAAGCGGAAGAAAAATATTACGAAAGATTAATCCTAAAAACTTGTACAATTTCCACAATTGATGTTTTTAAAGTGCCTGTTAATGTAGATGAGAAATTTACGATTGATACAAATAACCTGCATGCATATGGATACAATCGCTATCAACTAGAACTTTGGTGAGAGAACATTATCCAGATCATTGATTATTCGTTTGCCTGGATTATTTGGAAAGAAACATTACGAAAGAATTTTATCTTTGACTTTATTAATGTAATTCCATTCATGTTGAAGAAAGAGAAATTTGATGAATTAGTCTCAAAAAGACTCTTCCCTAGAAAAGTATTATGTATTACAGGACAATGGTTTCTACAAAGTAATTGTCCTGGAAGGAGATCGAGAACTATTAGAGTAAATTTAAGGCATTGCACTCTCAGCCTTAAAACTTTACAGATAGTAGAAGTGTATATCAGTTCTATAATCTTGGAAGATTATGGAGTGATATCGAATAGCGATGAAAATAATCTTCATATGTGGCATCCTGCAACAGAACCTGTATCTGCAGGAAGTATATGAATATTTAACTGGAGAACAGTTTTGTAAAATGAAATAAATGGTAATATCTGCAAATTATGACTATAAGACAAATCTATGACACCTGTATGGTGGTTCAATGGGTATATTTGTAATAAAAGATGTATTAAATGGTGAAGAAATTTGGAGGAATCGAATGAAAATAAACAACTAAAAATTATCATCACAATTATTGCAAAAGTGTTATGGTATTTTTGTTTAACATTTTGATTGGACCATTAGATTTCTTTTCGCATGGTTATTTTGCAAACGAGATTAATGTTACTCAAATAATGATGCTAATTTATCTCGTTATAATTTAGCTTTTGGGCGAATACATAAGTTTTATTCCATTAAATCGTCATCTTACGCACAGAAATTTACTTGAAAATAATCCCGCTGAGAATACTGGAGATTTATTAATCTCTATCCAAGATGCTGAGGTAATGAAATCGAATCAGAGAAGTAGTGTTAAATACAATAAAAGAAAATAGTTGGCATAAGTACATATATATACAGTAGAGGAATATGTTTTACATATAACAGCGGAAAAATACTATTATATTTCTCATCTCTTGTAGACGAGTCAACCACAAATCGGTATCTGAAATAACAGAAGGAAATGCATTACTTGCATTTCACATAAAAATCAACTTATTGCTTGGAAAAACTATTCCCTGATAATTGTTCTTTCAATAAGGGCAATATATATTCAAATTTATTTTAAACCATGCATCAAAAGATAAAAACATAGGTGTTTTTGGTTTGCTTTGACAGTTTTGGCTGGAATTACATTTAATTTTTATGGATAGTTTAATACGTAATTTTCTGATTTCAAGATGATAGGAATCTATTGTTATAGGTACACTTAAAAGCCGATAAGATAGATTCATCATGCTACTGGGGCAGGAGGGCGAAATATGGCTTGGGCAATTTTATTGATACGCATGGTTATATAGATGAACTTGTAGAAAGTGTATATACAATTGAACGGATGAAAATTGACATCGGGTTATGCTAATGATGGTACTCAGTTATTTTAATTCAAAATAATTTATATAATCAGTAGTGTATTATAGGTAATCATTTCAATTTGCAAATGGTGAGATATATCAAATTTAAAAGTTACAACAATTGAGAGTATCCGATTAGATTTAAATAGTAAAGATATTAATGCAAAATAAAAATGGTCAGATTGGTTTAATTTCATTTTTAGAATACATGGTGATAAACTCCCACGCATATCTGGAGCCGTATAAGAGTCAATATGGTTCTGAAAGATACTGAGAGAATGATCAAACTTTACATTAGAACAAGCAGTTCCATTTTTGAGGTTATGCTGTTCGCTAATAACCGCATCTATATTTATTTTGATATGCTTCCCATTGAAAAGAAATATAACCTGCATAGTATCTGTGTTTCTTTTATCACGTTTTGCCATGTCCGTGGATTATTAATTTTGCTCAGAATTTATACCGGTCGAATTCACATGGTTCGTTCCAATGGCTGGGATTAGTATGTTCATTAAAAGTTGATAATCGAATATGGAGAATACGTCGTATATATTTCTGACCGTCTCAATCTGTATTAATGTTTATGGATATGAATATATTTACGATTATGGTAGGACTGATAATATTTTGATTACAGATTTAGTTGTAGCTTTTACAGTCAGAAAGATAAAAGAGTTATACTTCTGTTCAAAACAATATTTATTATGGGCTTGATGGTATTACTTGGATTTATTATATAATATGCATGCAGGTATTAAAGGCGATGGAATATACTATTAGGTATAAAAACTCATCATCCAAGAAGACGTGGATGCACGAAAACGTCTGGTAGACGAATCAACAATTGATCCTGTGTATTGGCCTTCGTTTAATGCGTCAATCTGCAGGCTTGTATGATGTATTTTAACTCCAAACAGAAATCAACTGGTACTCAATGGAAATTTATTCACTCTATTAATTCTACCAATATTTTGTGTTTGTATCTGATTTACATAACAAGAAAAATATTGAGCTATTCACTTTATTATTAAGCTTCTTTGATTCGATTTCTTGGTTGGTGTTAGAATCCCACTTTCTTATATACATACGCATATTAACTTCATAATATGAGTATGGATTTATACAAATTTGCATTTATATTTTGATAGACAAATCAATCAAATTTTCTAGAAAGGATGGATCTAAAATGACGAGATTCTACGATTTGCAAATATTGCATGGGCAAGATGATGATGAAACGGTCTACAGATGATGCAAGAATATGGTTTTCACTGGATAGAAGATTGCACCAACAAGAATATTTTCAACAAAAACCATATGAGAACCCTCACGAATGCAGCTAAGGGAGTAGAGATTAAATGAAAAATATGGTTTTATCATCCCATCTATTCCAATCGATTTGGTATGGTAAACAAGAAAAGCTGTTCGGCAATGATATTGAGAGAGGGAAAAACTGTTTGAGTATTCAATAGAGGCAATGTCGTTTGCAAATCTATTGCGTAATAATTGGTTTCTTTGGATGCCCACGCACTCGATACCTTCAGACGCAGTTGACTGATGTTGTTATATAATTGAGCAGCGATATATAGCTGCATCTGTGGAAATATCATACAGTATTTGCTTTGGAAGCAAATCCCACGATCTATGGCAATACTAACTGCATCAATCGACAAAATTCAAGTATAAAGTTGAGGAAAACAAATTAATTCGGATGGTTTTAAATTAAACTGATGTTGAAACAATGATCTGTGTTCAAGAAAAGTGCTTTGAATTAGTGGGTAATATTCATCTCAGCTAATCATGTGCATATGAGTGAACTGTACTTAAAACCTATTAAAAATAGAAAGCCGTACATAGAATCGAGCGAACTCTATTAGAAAAAGAAGGGTATAAAGGATTTATATCCATAGAGATGGGAAAAGTAGATGATTTTAGGGTGATATGATGCTAGTGTCATATGTTTGTCGTGTATTTGATAGGCAATCATTTTGCACATGTGAGGAGAGATTAAATGATATATGAGAAAAGGCCTGGAGCACCAAAGTATGAATGTTTGAGTACTGCTGAAAAACAAAAGATTATGTGTAGTTCTAATTCAATTATTAATGATGAGACCGCATTACAAAGGAAATCTCTAGAGCAAAGGAACATATGTACTTTCTGATTATGCAGATATTGTGGACGGTGGTGAGGTTCTGCCAGATGGATGTAAGCAGATGAAAAATCATTACGAAGTCTTGATGTAAATACATCATTACCGGCGTGACGAAGGGAAACAGGGTGCCCACTGCGCATGGGAATTTCTTAAGGGCTCTTGAAAGAGGTTATGAAGGTATCATTACTATTGATGGAAATAATAAAGATAGTATTGAAGATGTTCCAATTTCCATCCAAAAAATTAAAAGAAGGATATGACTTAGTATAGGGTTTCGCCGTATTGAAGGTGGTGTGCCAATCAATACACCATTTATCCGTACAGTATCTCGTACGCCTCTATTCATGCACCGGTTATTTCTTTAACAGCACATCAAAATTTACAGATACAACGAACGCATATCGCGTATACTAAGAAAATATTTAACAGATATTCGCGTCCAACCATTGCGTGATATCTTTTATGACATATGAATTACTTGCATATCTTCTTGTGCAAACACAGATTGGAATGAAGGGTAATGTGAGATTCTGGTTACACGTGCACCAAAACAGGAAAGACACCAAATAAAGATTAGTTTCTTTAAAGGGAATCTTAGAGTTGTTATGTATTTTATTTAAAAATATGCAAGGTGTATAATCCACAGTATATGCGATAGTATGATTGAATCGATAAAGACAAGAAAGGATAACACGATGTTAGTATCCTCTATCTGTGTATGTGTTGGGCAATTATTATGGAAATTATCTACGCAAGGACTTATTTTCATGCTAGCAGGTTTTGCTTTTTATGGTGCAGGTGCACTAATCATGATTACTGGGCTTATAAGTTTGAAACTGCATTACAACAATGCCAGTTTGAATTATGTTCTTAGTATAGTATTACGCTCTCGGTACTATGAATAGTAACTCTGTATAAAAGGATAGGTGTTATTATTACCTGTGGTGTCATTATGATTGCAGGGTGATGAATAATGGCATTTACTATATCGCATTATTAATTATGACGATGTTTGGGTCTGCAGCACTGCTTATTCTTAAAAAAAAAAGCTCAGGTTTAAAATAGTCTATAGATATGTTAGAATATCAATTGTATATATAGGTGGTTTTCTTTATGTATCTTCTGTGTGATATTAAATATTTGGTTGAAGATTTTGGATTTTATTCCAATCTTGCCACTTACATCACTCTGTTATATATGGACAATGTCTTATCCATTTTATTCTGAAAGAAAAAATTATAGAAGAAGATTAAGGAGTTTGTTTGATATTAGTTGGAGCTATTATTATCTCTTTTTCAGTAAAGCCAACATTAATCAACAATTTAAAAAGCCCTGTTAGAATTTCACAGGCCTACGGAGACTTTTTTACATGCTTGCAAGTTATTTTAGATTACCTTTTTTGATATGATTTTAATGGATTTGATCGTCACTTCATAGATAGTTTCGAACCTAGTTTGGTTTTTTGATTGACGACCATATACCTTCGGCAGGACCTGATGTTCCTTCCAGTCACCACCATTATTGAGTTGTTTAGGAGTGGTTGAAGTTATCTAATATGTGCAAAACGCTTGGAGTTTCATTAGCCCCTAAACTGTCAAATATGTTGATGAGCCCGGTTTTTTTGATCGTCTGGCAGAATTGAATATATTCTTTCTGGCAAGGTCTTCTTGCCTTTTGTGTCTTTTAGACCTTCAATGTATGGTATCACTCACCAATTTCTAAATATCATGGAGGCATATATCATCATCTTGTTTTAGCGACATCAATCTCGGTTTGTGTGTTCCTTTTTAAAAGATAGGTCATAACAGCCATGATGAGGTTCAAGTCACTTATCGTCCATGATTGCTGTCGAGTCTGACGAAGATATTCTTTTCATCGATTTCTGGCACCCATTTGTTTTTGTGTACGTTCATTCATAATTGCTTTACCCCGACGATTCACGAAATCGACTGTCTTTAAAATTGCTTTTTCCATGACGTATGTGCGTGATGGTGCCTACGACATTGATGTCTGCTGGTATAGTGTTAGAACTCATTGCCAGATGGAATTCCATCAAATGTAGTGTACTCACCATATCATGAATATCCACGTGCCATGCCTGCAACTTTGTGCAGTTTTATTCGCGGGTCAGATGATAGCACCAATAGTTGTGTTTTGATGAGGTCACACCCAAATTGCCGTATATAGGCCTGCATCGATAAAACTCCATCTTTCAGATCATAATTACTAGAGAGATACCGCTTGTAGGATCGTGATAGTTACCGACAGCATTGACTGCAACGATAGCACCTACTAAATGCTCTGTTGCACAGCGGTTGCTAGAGCAGAAGGGGATGCTTGTTTGTGACCATAAATTTACCAATGTCGCCCAGTACCTGCCCATGCTCTTCTTCGAAGATTCCTGATATGTATTTTCACAGGTTTGATAGCCAAGGCTTGCATCAGGTATTTCTTCAAGGCTCACGAATCGTCAAACAGAAGCAGTATACAATTGGTACAACACCTGCAGCAGTAGAAAACTAATGTGTTCTGCTACAATTTCATGACACCACTAGCTGTATCAAGACCAAATGCACTACCTGATAATACAATCTATTGCATTCCATCATTGATGCGAGGATTTACAGTCCACTTTCTAGATGCAGTGAGCCTCCACGGATATCGATTCCAGCAGTGTATCCTGATTCACTTAATACATGAAAATCCAGTATATAACTGACTACCTAATTTGAATCGCGAATGCTGACAATATTTCAGGCAACTGTTTTTCAGTGCGTTAACCTTCAGAAATAGTACAGGCAAATATTGGAAATGAATATTTTATGAATGATATTCCATATTATCGAATACTTTTCTTTGATAAAATGGGCAAGAACTGCATCGCGCGAACACCGGTATAAAGCAGGAGGCCGGCAGTAATTGAAGATTTAAATTACACGCGTAGTTATTCGTGGGCAATATTTCAAGACAAGGGTGGTGCGCAATCTGGACACCGGAGTGATCATTGGGCGGAAATATTCTATGTGCTTATTTTGATGTAATGGATATCAATAAGGAAAATGCTGCGGAACTGATCGTGATCGTTTCGTATTACCGCGGGCGGCGGTCACCGTGGCGCTAAATAGCTGAAAAGCGCATTAGCAGAAGAAGAATTAAAGACATTCCGCTGAATGATCGTTATAAGGACATCCAACAAGGAACCAGTAACAGGTGGTGATGTCACTGTCTAATAGGTCAAGGCCTTTGCGGTGGCTGATGGACAGTATTACAAATAAATTGGTTGGGAATGATCACCGCATTTATTGCTTAATCGGTGACAAGAAATAGAGGGTGAATTTAAGCCGTTATTGCCGCTCATTATAAGAATGACAACTTTATGCCATCGATAATGGATCATGATCGGCTTGCAAGACATTTGTTACACCTGAACCATTGGATCAGAAGCCTATGGGCATTTGGATTCCATGTTGGTCTGTAGATGGACACATAGAATGAGGCAGCCTTTTGGTAGCAAAGACAGCAAGGGAAAGCCTACAGGTCTCACGCCGCCGTACCAGCTGGCGCGGCAGTTTCGGCGGGAGAATAATGTCGATGGCATGGAAAAGGCCCTAACCAAGAGCAATTCTAGCGCAGCAATGCAGAGACCTGAGGCAGAGTAGAAGTCATGGGTAAGCAACAAGAGAAGCGTATGTGAAGCGTTACTGGAATTAATGGAAAATAAAAAAGATTGTGGTGCATTAGATGCAGACTTATCAGGAAGCACTCAAGACAGCAAACGCAAAAAAGTAGTTCAAGATCTTCTAATATGGGTATTGCGGAATCAGATATGATTACCGCGCAATATTCGTGGTATGCGATCATCCATCTGCACCCCATTCTCCATGCCCAGCAGGTAGAGCTTGGGAACAGATTCGTACGGTGTTGCACACCTCACTTGGAACGTTAAGGTGTGTGGAGCGCTGGTATTATCAGTATGAAGATGGTGGCGTTTCACCACAATTGAAGATATATCGCATTAATGTGCGTTAAAGCAGGAACGGGCGAGCAAGGCAACGGCGTGATGCGGCTCAGACAGTTAAGACTGATTATGTCGCTCGGCAAACACACCATGTTATGAAGACCAGGGCCACCTTTCCGTTGAAGATGGCGGCCACAGAAGATACAGTATTCGACTTGCGTTCGGCGTTCGTGAATGGGCAGATGCTGTTATCTTTGTTTGTGGTTTGATGTGGTTCAATCTGCTTTAAAGGCAGCTGAAAATTAAGCGCAGAAGGTAAGGAGGTTGGTTGCTGGGAGATGTATAAAAGTAATGGCTTCATGCAAATGAAGAAACAGATTGCTGAATTGCTAGCGAAGCGATGTAGTATTCACTGCCGTTACACAAACGTCATTGATGGTTTAGAGGACTCATCCAAAATTGCTGCAGATGGCGCCCTAAGAAGGTCTTGATCGTATTGGCACTAAGATACATATGCTGAAACTGAGACGCTACGAAGTTAATACAAATATAAGTTAGATGGCAAGCCTATGAGCAAGTAAAGTACAGCTTTATAAAGAGACTACAAAAAGATCTAATATAAGCATGTATAATCTTTTGAATGCATGATATGTACCTCGCAAAAGTAATTTACGGCTTTTTAAACTATCACTGCAAATATGTCACGCTTCTGACGCTTATTATAAGCTGAGGCTATGCCGACGCCGGGCCGCAGTCGCCGAAGACCTGTTGAAGACAGGACTGCATCGTGATGCAGGGCAGAAAGACTGCCTGATTGTCGGGATTTCGCATATTGACAATCAACTCTGTGCCCGTAGTAATCTTTGCGATATGTGTGATGAATTGAACAAGCAGGTAGAATATTACACTACTTTTTGTTGGGGACCGGGAAGGAAATGAAAAGTTTGATTATTTTACTGCGCTGCTTTGGCATGTTATTGTGCAACCAAAGCATCTTGCAAAAGAGGACTGCAGCAAACAATAACTGGTAATTACACTGATGAAACAAGATTGAGGACAATGGAAGACCTATCCAGAAATCATTCTGATCGTGAACGTGGTGCTGACCTCGCCAAAGGAAGTCCTTATTTTACATCTTTGGATTATTACACATGATGCTATTGTCACTTAATTTTACTCGAAGCTTAAAACAATCATACAATCAAGGAGTGGAGCTGTGTGTGCATCAGCCTTTAATGGTAATGCATTTCTACGGTAAAAGATGCAGAAATCTAGGGAGAAGAAGACGGCGGTTGCCCCAATGGTTTAACCCATATCCGCATCGGTAAAAACAAGCTGCAGAAATGTTTATGCGTCGGTGGATCTTCTGCTGAATCCACCCGCGGACTTCGCGTTGAGAGGATCCACATGAGGTTTTCCTCTTACCGTTTACAAGAATTGCCAGGAAATGCTGTGATGGTTTGCTGATTGAGGTGACACTGGCAAGTAGTCATTGGTTGCGATGATATGGGAACAGAGACAACACAAGATGACGTTATGATTATGGTAAGATCTGCGATAATAACCGACGTAATCAAGATGGCTACTGTATGGTGCAGAACGTTTACTATAACTGGTCTGGCGGCATGATTTCGCAGAAGAAGCGGTAAAGAAGACTTACGAACGCAATGCATTATTTGTGTTAGCAAAGCCTTAATAATAAAATGCACAGATTTCATAGCACACGGAAGTCTGCTTTAGTTTTATGATTCTCATTTTTGCTAAAAAATAATTATATTACTACAGTATTTTAGATAAGTGAGCCAGGAGGATCGAACCCTGACCTCTCTGCTTGCAAAGCTACAGGTGCCTCCCAGCTGAGCTATAACCCATGGCATTTCAATTGATGAGTTACCGAAATGGTACCTGAATGGATTCTGAACCAGCGGACCTCACCACCAGTGCGCTCTAGCCACCTGAGCTACAGGCCCAACTTCATCGAATGCTTTAATATAATATCAACCACAGCAATCAGCGTCAACACATTTTGTAATTTTTGAAAAATACCTGTCCTGCGAAAGCAACCCATCACGTATGAAAGGAACAGTTATCTACTGCTCTAGTTGAATTTATACTCTACACTCTAGTTCCAATATAGCGCCAGATTCTTCGCGTCTCGTGAGGAAAATATATGTTAACGAAGAATCATATATGCCTTTATTCAGATAGACAGATCATCGAAACTGTATCGAAAAATGGTTCTCACCAAACAAGCCATCGCTACGGCCTCGTAAAGACAACCGACCAGGCACCAAACTCCATCGTGTCCTGCACAGCAAATGCAATCCGCCTTAGAGCGCGCTTAACCGGCAAACGCTGTAAAC
>BNJU01002105.1_pt1 | contig 58032 bp, 87 predicted proteins | sample 8539281 | NCBI WGS metagenome assembly BNJU01 (sample SAMD00202456, study PRJDB9452) | human saliva metagenome | isolation source: human saliva | place: Japan
GCGTCAAGATAAAGATGGTATTTAGACTATCCTCAAGTGAAAAAGAATCAATCTATCATTTCTATAGTTGTTTTATTATTAATAATATGTAAAAATATAATTTAATAAAGGGATATATGGGTTATGAATAAAAAAAGAAAAAGTTAATTATCGTTTTTACTTCTATTGGCATTAATCTTTGCAGTAATCCTCGCTATTAAGTCTTGCCGCCCTAAGACAGTTGAACAGTCTAAGACCACTGAAACTGCTAAAAATGACAATACTACTAAGGAAGACAAGTCTGATAAGAAGGAAGAAGTAAAGGCTGATGATAAGAAGGCTGAAACTAAGGAAGAGCCGACACCAACTCCTACTGAAACAACTACTCCAGTTGCTCCTGAGAATGATGTTCCTACTAATACTCAAACAGACACTTATAGTCAGCCGACACCTACACCATGTGTGCCTACTTATACAACAGTTACTCACCCAGAGGTAGGCCATTATGAGCAACGTGAGGTTGTGCCTGAACATATCCGTGGTATTTATGAAGATAAAATTTGTGGGGTGATCAGACGGGTCGTATTTATAACAACCTAGCTGAATTTGATAATCAACATGAGGACTCCAGTTATACCGTCAAAAAAGTTGAGGTTGGCGCAGAGTATGTTCCTGCACAGTTTGACAATGTATGGGTTGTAGACCAGCAAGCATGGACTGAAACGGTAGCATCTGGTTGCTAAAATTAAATACAACCAACAAATACAACCGTTGTACAATATAAGTTTTGTACGCTCAATAGATGATTATGAAAATTACATTGAAAGAATACGCAAAAGAAAATAGTGTCACCTATGAGAGTGTTAGAAAAAAATTAAGGTAATTTAAAATAGCGTGGGGTTTTCAAAAAACACGCAATAAAATCCCATGGGGATAGATTTGATAAAAGACAATTCCAAAGAGTGATTCTCTACGGGATTGTCTTTTTGTCTGGAGAGTAAGGATGTATGCAGATAGTTTCATACGTGCACCTAGATTAACACTTCCTGAGAACCTTGGTATCGATGAGATATCTTCTTCCATGGCGAAATACGGTGGTTCATACTTGTGTGTATTCGTAGACAACAATAACAGGACATTAAACGAGATACTTCCAAACCGTTCGAAAGTAACACTATCGAAACACTTTGAAATGATTCCACAATCGGAGAGAGACAAGGTAAAGTACGTGACGATCGATATGTGGGAACCTTATAGGGATGTATGTAAAAAGTACCTGAGACATTGCAAAATAGCAGTAGACCCTTTCCATGTCATCAAACACCTTACGGAGTGCTTTACACGCATACGTGTAGGAATCATGAAACAGTGTGTTTATGATAGTCCTAGTTACTATCTGTTGAAGACCTGGCATAAGTTATTGGAATCTGATTCGTTCGACCTCGATAACGAGCCAAGATACAACTCGAAATTTCGTCAGAAGATGAATTACAGGGACCTTTACAACATGTTGTTGGAGATTAGTCCTGATTTAAAGCTTGCGTATGAATTAAAGGAACTATATAGAGACTTCAATAAACGCTGCTCCTTTGAGGAAGCTAGTATGAAACTTGATTTTCTGATTGAGCTATTTGAACACTCAGACTTAGACTGTTATAAGGAATTTATATCTTTACTGAAGCACTGGAAACCAGAAATCATCAATAGTTTTTAGAAGACCGTATGACGATAGACGACAATCCAACACACTGGCTGAAAATATCAATCGGAAACTTCGGTTACTGATCGAGGTATCCAATGGATATACAAACCTAGAACGTTTTCGTGCACGTGCACTATACTGCCTAAACGACAAACTATTCTATTGCTTGACTACATGTTTATATTCCAGAAAACGAGAGCACAAAAAACGTGGCACATATACCAAACAAATAATCGATATATTAAACAAATAAAATCAAACTATATTTCAATCTTTTTCTAAAAAGGATATCTTGGTCACCAGCTATGATGACATAGATATCCTTATTTTGTATATGATTGACCCACAACTGATTTCGTTGCGCATTTTAGTCAAACCCACGACTGATTTCGCTTAAGTGTTATTCATTTGTTGTCACAAATTGAGAGTTATATAACTGACTATAGAATCCATTTTGTGCCATTAGTGTATCATGATTGCCTTGTTCAATAATTTTACCAGCATTCATGACAATAATTTGGTCAGCGTTACGAATCGTTGATAAACGATGCGCAACCACAAAACTAGTACGTCCCTTCATAAGATTGTTGAAAGCTGCTTGAATTTCAAGCTCCGTACGTGTATCGATAGAAGACGTCGCTTCATCAAGAATTAACATGTTAGGTTTACTCAATAATACTCTAGTAATACAAAGTAACTGTTTCTGTCCTTGGCTTAAGCTGTCATCTGTTACGATTGTATCTAATCCATGCGGCATACGGCGAATAAACTCCCAACTGTGCGCTTCCTTTGCGGCTTCGATAATTTCTTCATCACTAGCATTCTCGACACCAAAGGCGATATTATCACGAATACTTGCATTCTTTAGCCATGTATCCTGGAGAACCATACCGAAGTTTTTACGAATTGATTTTACGACTTACATCATAGATATTTCTGTCCCATCAATCATAATTGCGCCTTGATTTGCGTCATAAAATCTCATTAACAAATTGATAAATGTCGTCTTACCACAACCTGTTGGTCCTACGATAGCAGTTGTCGTGCCGGGTTTCGCACTAAAGTTAAAATTCTCAATCAACTTTTGGTCTGGTAGATAAGAGAAGAATACATTTTGAATATCAATTTGCACCCATCCTTTTTCCACCAAGTCTAGTTTTGGATCTGCACTTTCAGTCGGAGCCTCTATCAATGTAAATACACGATCTGCACAAGCCATCGCATTCTGTAACTCTGTTACTACAGAACTAATATCATTGAAATGGCTTCATGTATTGGTTTGCATAAGAAAGTAATACCGTTAATCCACCAACTGTTAAATTACCCATTCATAATACTATAAGAACCAAGCACTGCTACAATCGCATAAATCACATTATTGACTGCACGTGTAGATGGATTTGTTAAGGAACTAATAAACAATGCGTTCTGACGTATATTCTTGTAGTTCCTTTATTTCATCTTCTCAAAACGCTTTTGATGCACGCTTTCTCATAGCCCAAATGCCTTTTACAACTTTCTCACTACCTATCATTTCATTAATTAAGGCAGTCTGTTTCCCACGCGTACTTGTCTGTTTTTGAAATAAACGATACGAACGTGTCGAGATAAATCTTGCCACAAAGAAACTAACTGGCGTTAACACAATCACGCAACAAGTAATGAGTACATTCTTCGATAACATAAATACTAGTGTCGCAATAATCGTCACTACACCTGTAAACAACTGTGTAAATCCCAACAATAATCCATCCGACAATTGATCCACATCCGCAATAACACTCTGAACAATATCCCCGGTACTATGTACATCTAGATAAGAGAGCGGAATATGTTGAAGATGTCGCATTGCCTTTGCGCGAATCTCTTTAACCGTCTGATATGTTAAACGATTGTTGATTAGATTCATAACCCATAGACTAATTGACGCAATCGTAATACAGATTCCAATATGGATTAAGACTGAAAGAAGTTTTGAATAATGTACTTCTCCTTGTTTGATAACTGTATCGATTGCGGAACCAAACAGGATTGGTACATACAGCTGTAATATTGCCGCAACAATCGATAATACAATACTAAATACAAGTAATATCTTATACTTTCCAATAAACTTTAAAACTTTCCCTAAGGTCTGGAATGATGTGTTCTTTTTCATGCCACAACCTCCTCAGGTTTTTCTTCTGGAAATTGAGAGTAATAAATTTCCTGATAAACCTTACAATTCTCCATTAATTCATCGTGCGTTCCTTTTCCAACTAGATTTCCATCATCCAAATACTAATATCTGATTGGCAGCACGTACTGTAGAAGCACGTTGTGAAACGATAAAGACTGTCATTTGATTTCCCAAATGATGAATTGCACGTCGCAGCTTTTAAATCTGTCGCAAAAATCTAATGCACTTGCGGAATCATCCATGATTAATATTTCAGGATTCTTTAATAATGCACGTGCAATTGTAAGACGTTGTTTCTGACCCACCGGATAGAGTTACGACCATTCTGTTCAATCATCGCATCTAATCCATTCTTACTTCTTACTACATCTGCAGCCTGTGCAATTTCTAATGCATGCCAGATTTCTTCATCCGTCGCATCCTCTTTTGCCCCCACTGCATATTCTCTCGAATTGTACCTTCAAATAGAACTGCCTTTTGCGGAATCATTCCCACTTTTCGATACAAGTTCTCCTTGTGGATAATCCTTTTACATCTACACCATTCACGCATACTTTTCCACTTTTGCACATCATAGTAACGCGGTATTAATTGTGCAACAGTTGATTTACCACAACCTGTTCCACCAATAATACCAATTGTTTCACCACGATTCGCCACAAAACTAATATTCGATATCGCATCTGCGCCGGCTTGTGGATAAGAGAAGGATACTTGATCAAAGACAACTGCTGGAGCACTTTCATCTTCTTTTACCGGTTCTGTCTTATAGACCATCTCACGCTTTACCACAAGCACTGCTTCAATACGTTCAAGACATGCAAGTGATTTATTAATTGTGATGATAAGGGAAGATAGTTTAATTAGTTCTACAATGATGAGTGCCATTAAGTTGTATAACGCAACAATATCTGCTTGTGCAATGATTCCACCATCAACACGTATTGCACCTACATAAATTAATGTAATAATAGCCACATTAATTAAAATATATGTGAGAGGATTCATTAATGCGGATAAGCGACCCTACATGTTCGTTATACTTTGTTAAGATGTCATTCTCTTGGTTAAATTGTTGAACCTCTGCATCTTCCTTGCGGAATGCTCGAATCACTCTGACACCCAATAAGTTTTCACGTAATGTTCCTAATAGTTTATCTAATGCACTCTGTACTTTTGTATAAAGTGGAATACTAATCCACATGATGGTAAATATAACGATTGCAAGGACTGGTATCGTTACCACAAAGATAAGTGCTGATTTTACATCAATTGTAAATGCAACAATCATCGCACCAAACACAATAAACGGGCTTCTTAACAATAGACGTAAAGCTAGATTCAGACCTGTCTGTACCTGTAATACATCACTTGTCATACGAGTGATTAATGTATCAGTTCCAAGTTGATCTAGTTCTGCATACGTTAAATCTTGAATGTTATCGAATAATTCTTGTCTTAAATCTGTTGCATACCCAGTACTTGCCTTAGCCGCAAACCACTGTGCAGTAAAGGAGAATGTCATTCCCTAATACCGCAAGCATCAATAAGAGTCCAAACATCTTTAAGACAAAACCCATATCATTCTGCCCAATTCCATTTTTAATGATTTGAGCAATCACTAATGGAACTGTTAAATCCATGAGTGCCTCTAATAATTTAAATAAAGGTGCAAGAACACTTTCTTTTTGATATTTCTTTAAATGCTTCAAACTTATCCTTTTGTTTTTTTCATTACATATCTCCTAAAAAGGAAAGAGTGTAGTTTGAAGTGAACCCAATTTCTTGGACACGTTAATTTACAGACATGATAAGGCTTGATTCCTTGCCTGGCAAGGAGTTAGGCCTTTTAATTTTGTCTGTATTCTTTCTTTGTTGTAATAGTGTATGTATTCTTCCATGGCACTTTCTAGTTCATCTAAGGTTTTAAATTCATATTCATGTCCATAGAACATCTCATTCTTCATCTTTCCAAAGAAGTTCTCCATCACACAGTTGTCTAAGCAGTTTCCTTTGCGTGACATCGATTGGATGATTCCATGTTCATATAGAGTCTTATGGTATTGATTCATTTGATATTGCCATCCTTGATCAGAATGAAATATCAGTCCTTCTATATATGGATGTTTCTGAAATGCGATAGTAAGCATATTGGAAATCTGCTCATAGTTTGGGTGTTTGGATATGTCCCAAGAAACAATCTCTCTATTATGCATGTCTAGGATCGGTGATAGATACAACTTACCTGCAGTGATATGAAACTCTGATACATCTGTTGTCCATTTCTCATTTAACTGTAGTTTTGTTGAGAAGTTGCGCTTTGTAATATGTATTATGATTCTCTTCATCAATAACGACATCTAGTAAGTGGTTCTTTACTGTACCATTCATATTGCCTTTGTATGATTTGTATTTAGCTTTAGGTGTATTTCCAAACAGACTCATCTTATGCATGAGTCTTTGTACTGTCTTATGATTGATCGTTGGATACAGCTTTCTGATTTCAAGATAAATGCGTCGATATCCATATCTTCCCTTATGGGTATAGTAAATAATGATGATATCATTCATTACGTCATCATATTTGAAATCATTGTCTTGTTTGTCTTTCCAATAATAGTAGTCAGAGCGGCTGATATGATAAGGCAAGTGTGTGCTGTCATTGATTGTTTGAATGATAAATCTAACAGGCACTTGTAGTTCTTGCCTTAGCTCCGATATCGCTCTAACTATTTCTTCTTTCTCGTGCTTCTCTTTCCGTAACTAAGGCATCTAATTTTTTTATAAATTCGTTCTCTATTAATAGCCTCAAGTTCTGCTCGCGTAGGAACTTGATTTCTTTCTCTAACTCCTCGATTGTTTTCTTCCTTGGCATGTCGTCCTCGCTTCCTTATAACGACATTATATCCATTTTCTTTATATTCTTTAATCCATCTACGCAGAATACTATTGGTAGATAATCCTAAGTCTATTGATACGCTCAGTATTGACTCATGAAGTGTCAATACTCTATAGATAGCCACTTCCTTAAATTCAGCAGAGTAATCTTGATGAATATGGCGTAGAATATCAATTCCATGTCTATCAACTAGCCTAACAATATATTCAATTTCAGATCGTGTTATATTCCATTTAAATGGAGTTGTGGAATTGTGAATCCACATTTACGTTCCTTATAGATTTGGACCTTGTCTTCGAATGTAAATTTCATAATAAAAGTGAACCTCCTAAGTTGTTGTCCAACTTTTGGGGTTCACTTCAGTTTCCTACACTCCTATTTTGCACCTTTGTATTCAGCTTGCCCCATACCGATTACGATATTTCCGAGTGGGTTAGCGAAAATTAATAATGTTGTAATACCACCACTGATGTTGAATGCTTTTGCTTGCTTTCCAGATCTCTTGATATGAATTGCGATTGAAGCAATTATCATCACAAGACCAAGCCATCCAATAATCTGTATACCTGTGTTAGCAGCAGCCAAGAATAATGCTATACCACCGATTGCACAGACAAACCAGATAATTCCAGCATACTTAGCTTTCCAAACTAGTTTGAACATCACAAGTTCACGCAATACTGGAATAAATGCAAGAAGCTTATTTTCAGGTGTCTTACGTAATACTTTAAAATATCCGAAGGTCTGTAGGACATACCAAATTACCGCGAAAATCGCATAACTTGTTAGGATTTTTGTTAATTCTACTGTCATGTCAACCTCCTAGAACAATTCTACTTTTTCTAAATCACCATAGTTGATATCAGTTGGTGTTTCACGACCGAACAACATAATTAATACGTTTGCTGTCTGTGTCTGATCATTCAATGACGCAACTCTTCCTTCCATTCCACTGAATGGACCAGCAAGAATTTTCACTGTATCACCAATCTCGAAATCAATTGAAATCTTCTTATCACTTTGACCAATACGGCGTAAGATAGCTTCCATTTCATCTGGTGCAACTGGGAATGGCTTTGCACCACCACCAGAGGAACCGATAAATCCTGTAACACCTGGAGTATTACGTACAACGTACCAAGCTTCATCTGTCATCTTCATTTCAACGAAGAGGTAACCTGGGAATACGTTTGTCTTAACATCCTTTGGTTTTCCATCCTTACCAATAACAGTCTCTGTTTCTTCTGCTACTACAATACGGAATAAGGAATCCTGAATGCCCATTGTTTCAACGCGCTTCTCAAGATTTTCCTTAACTCTATTTTCATGACCAGCGTATGTATTTACAACATACCATCTAGTTTCATGTTCATCATCAATTGCAGAAATTACTGCCTTCTCGTTTGTTGTCATATATTGTTACGCTCCAATCCCGAAAACTTTCATTAGATATGCAACACCTAAATCACACAACACAAAGAATAGTGCAAAGAATATTGTGAATGCTAATACTTCAGCAGTATTTTGTAGTGTTCCTTCTTCGCTACCTTGGTTAGTCCAATGTGGCCAACGAACACGCTTTGCTTCTTTTGTAATACCGCTGATTGTAAACCAATGGTCTTTTGCTGGTTTATTCTTCTTGGCTAATTTCTTAGCTTCTTTAGCCTGCTGCTTTTCAGACTTTGCAGCTTTCTTATCTTTCATCTCTTCAGACATCGCCTTGCCTACTTTCTATTTTGTTTCTTTATGGAGTGTCATCTTGCCACATTTTGGACAGAATTTTTTGAGCTCCAATCTCTTTGTGCTGTTTTTCGAACCGTTTGTTGTATAGTTGCGTGCAAGACATTCTTCACACGCAAGAATAATTTTTCTCGCCTCTTTTGCCATTACGAAAAACTCCTTCAAAGTCTTGATTACAATAGCACAAAAATCGTAAACTCGCAACGAGCCAACCGCCTGTTTCATATTAAAATCACAAATCAGTTCATTTTGGAATATAACAGTATCCTGTAAGATACTCTTTTTATATACTACATTCTCTTCAATAAGAAAAAGGTGGGTTTTTAATCCACCTTCATTTCTGCGTTCTTTAATAATAAGGAAACAATATTTCCATCCTTTTGATAACTAAACGTTCCTATAACTGTAATCTCTGTCCCTAAATCCGGATAATCCTCCGGATATTTATGATTTCCTTCCCATTGGAATTGAATACCTTGTTGGCAACAACCCAACGCATCTTTGATAATACAGCCATACATTGTATTACCATCTTTATCTTTGCCTAGCGCAAAGACTCCGGAAATCTTAAATGTCTTATCCACATATTCTTCTGGATTTGTCATCATTGCATATACTTGCGAGTATACAACATTTCCACTTAGTACAGACAAGTCATAATCCACTTCGGTCTCTTTACTCTGCTCTGGTTTTACCGCGTTTGGTTGGTGTGTATATAGAAAAGCTAATGTAATAATTCCTACACTAAGAAAGATTAGGATAAATTTCTTGATATATTTCATTACTACTTACGCTTTCATCGCACGAATCAACCAACAGATAATAAACGCAATAATATCAACCGTTACAATTGTAGCACCTACAGGTGTACTGCAAAGTATCGCTACAAGCATACCAGTAACCGTACAAATTTCTGATAGAACTGCTGCACCGATCAATACAGCTTTAAAACTCTTAAATAACTGCATTACCGATAATGCAGGGAAGATTACGAGTGCAGAAATCAACAAAGAACCTACAAGATTCATTGCTAAAACAACAATAACCGCAATAATAACCGCCAAGATTAAATTAATCTGATTTGTCTTTAGGCCAATTGCCTTAGAGAAGTTTTCATCAAACGTTACCGCAAATCTTCGGATATAACATTACAAATATGATTAGAACGATGATAGATGCGATTACACATAACCAAACCTCTGCTTTGGAAAGTGTCAGAATCGATGTAGAACCAAAGAGTGTACTACATACATCACCACTGATATTTGCAGTTGGTGGAAATAGATTCATTAATAGATATCCAAGTGCGAGTGCACCAGTCGAAATCATGCCGACAATCGCATCCCCTTGAACTCTTTTATTTTGTCCTGATTTTAGAATCAATATCGCCGCTACTGTTGTAATCGGAAAGACAAGATACATCTTCTGTTGAATCATCCCTAATACAAGTGCTATCGACATCGCACCAAAGGCAACGTGCGATAGACCATCTCCAATATAGGAATATCTCTTTAATACAAGGATAACACCTACAAGTGCAGAACATAGTGAGATTAACATCGCCGCAACGATGGCATATCTTACAAAGGGATATCCAAGATAGCGTAGTAATTCAGCTAGCATTCTTCCACCACCTTTCGATATTCATCTGTGGAAATTTCCTTGACTTTACCATCCACGAAGCGAACAATACGATTTGCATACTGCACCACCGCAGGTACATCATGTGTAATCATTACAATTGTCATGCCTTCTTTATTTAACTTTGAAATGAGATCATACATATACTGCATTGCATCTGGATCAAGTCCTGCTGCCGGTTCATCTAATAGAATCATCTTATCAGCAGCACATAACGCTCTAGCAAGTAGTGTACGCTGTTGTTGCCCACCGGATAAATCACGGTAACAATGCTTTGCGAGTCTATCGACACCAGTTTTGGCCATATACTCCTTCGCAAGTTCTTTCTCTTTCTTGTTGTAGAACCAACGATGTCCTAAGTGACCTACAAAACCGGATAAAACAACTTCTTCAACTGAAGATGGGAAATCTTTTTGGACTTGTGTCTGTTGTGCAAGGTAACCAATTTCTCTTGCATTGAAGGATTCATCATGTTCAATCGTTCCTTCAATTGGACTGATTAAACCTAAGATAGTTTTCATGAATGTGGATTTACCCGATCCATTCTCACCGATTACACATAAATAATCTCCACTGTTGATTTCCAAGTTAAAAGGTCCCGCAACTTTTATGCGTTCATGTCCAACGGATAGATTTTTACATGTAATCAAATGTGTCATCTTACTTAACCTCCGTGTTAAAACTTTGTGCTAATACCTTTAAATTCTCTTCCATTGCGCCATAGTATGTTAAGCCCTTATCAATATCTGATTGGCTAACGGACTGTAATGAGTTCAATGTTAATATGTCTTGATTCTTATCTGTTGTGTTCTCAATGACTGCTTTTGCAAGTTTCTTATCAGAACCTTCAATTGTCATAATATGTTTGATACCCAACTCATCTGCGTACTTGGCAAGAGAGACAATTGTATTAAAGCTTGCATTTGTTTCTGTTGAGCAACCATTGAATGCAGCGTATGTTGTAATACCATAATCTTTTGCTAAATAGTGGAATGGCATACGATCCGCAAAGATCCATGTCTTATTTTTAACTGTATTGACTGTAGATTCATAAGACTTATCTAAAGCAGCTAACTTTGCGATATACGCTTCTGCATTTTCCTGATACTTCTTTGCATTTGTTGAATCCAATTCTCCTAATTCATCCGCAATTGCTTTTACGATTTTCTGTGCACGCTTGAGTGATAACCAAACATGTTCATCATATTCAATTTCTTCATGGTCATGGTCTTCGCTTTCTTTTTCTAAGCCTTCCTCTTCTTCATCGATGTCATCACCAAGTGTCTGCATCATATTTACAACCTTCATATCTTTGTTGGTCTTCTCTTTTAACGCATCATCTACCCATTCATCAGATTCACCACCAACGTATACAAATAGATTTGCATCAGCGATGTTTGCGATATCACCTGCAGTTGGTTGATAACTATGCAAATCTCCACCGTTCTTCATCAATAATTGTAGGTCCACATTAGTATTATCTTTTCCGATAATCTCACGAATCCAATCATATTGTGGGAATGTTGTAGCTACGATTTTTAATTTTGTAGTGTTCTGCTGTTGTTTTGGAGCACAACCTGCAAGCATGAATGCCGCAAGTACTCCTGTCATTAGTTTTTTGAGTTTCATACTATTCTCCTTTTCAAACTCTACTGAAGCAGTTTGTTTTTATAAGCGCACACTTGAGCGAATATTCAAATCTTCTATAAAACAACAAAATGCATGCCATCGACAATCATCGCTGACATGCATTTACTATTTTCTGTTTCAGTTTACTTTATTATCATACACTATCTGTCAAGTTTTATCATTGATTATGATATATGTAATCTTTAATCTTGGCTCGCACTCTCTGCAAACGACCATCATATGCCTTTACAGTACAGTTCTGATTCCGGGCTGCCTCTTCATAACAATCCCCATCATACCAAGAACGCATTACATCTACTTCCCGTTTTGATAATGACATGATACCTTGTGTCATTTGTTTAAACGCATCGACATACTGATAATAATATTCTGGATTAAACATCTTATTTGTTGTTCGACAACATCATAGAATGTTTCATCTTCATTCATCATCGCATCTAACGCCAGTATATCTGCACCTTCATTTCTTCCAATCGCTGAAAGTTGTCGTAGGACATTCCAAACTCTTCTCTTTGCGATGATACACAAGAAGGTTTTAAAGCTAGCTTGATTATCCTCTCGATAACAATGTATCGCCACTAATAATCCAAGACGTGCTTCTTGTAATAAATCATCTTTATAGTTTTTCACTGGTGGATATACCTGTATTGTTTGATTCACCAGCGATGTAAGTAAACCTTCATACTGAGCAAATAAGCGATATTGCGCATGCGCATCTCCCATCCTGCACATATATAATAGTTCACATGGATTGTCCTTTTCCATACAACACTCCCCCTATAGTGGGAAACGCATGTTGTAAATCGAATACATCAGAATACCCGCAGAAACTGCCGCATTTAACGATTCAATCTTTCCTCTCATTGGTAGTGATACCACAAAGTCACACTTCTCACGCAGGAGTCTTGAGATACCCTTACCTTCATTTCCAATAATCAATACAGTATTGAAATCATACTTTACAGAACGATAGTCCTGTCCATCCATATCTGTTCCAACAGCCCACCAACCTTTTTTCTGAAGGTCTTCTAGCGTTCTGGAAAGATTGGTAACAGAAGCACACTTCACTGTATCAATTGCGCCAGCACTAACCTTCGCAACGGTAGGCGTTAAGCCTACTGCATTGGTCTTCTTAAAGATGACACCAGTGGCACCAATCGCATCAGCTGTACGTAATATCGCTCCCAAGTTATGTGGATCTTCTAATTCATCAAGCATGATGATAAGTCCCTTACCATCCTCGGAAACACTCTGCACGATTTCATCCACACTATATAGACGATATGGATCAACTTCAGCCACAACACCTTGATGACGGTCTGTCTTTGTCATCTGGGTTAATGTCTTCTTATCCACTCTTTTGAGTTGTACTCGTTGTTTTCTAGCCAACTGTTCTACATCCCTATCGTCTACTGACATGTAAATCTGTTTGATCTTGAGTTATCCATCAACATCTGTTTTACAACATTTTTCCCGTACACAAATTGTGCCATAGAAGTCCTCCCTAAAGTGTCCGTACTTTGTCCCAAATTTGTCTAATACGGTCTTGCTTGTTTTCAAGATATAAAGCACCTAAGATTGCCTCAAATCCTGTCGACATACGATATGTCACAAACATCCGTATTATTTGGAACACTACCTGTATTCCCATTACGTCCACGATGATACGTCGCTTCTTCCTCTTCAGTAAAGAAGTTTTCCTCATGAAGAAGCGAATAGAATCTTGCTTGCGATTTTGCGGAAACAAAGGAAATACTTAGCTTTTGTAGCATCTTTCCTTTGCCCTGCCCTTCTTGAACCAAGAAGTCACGTACTGCAAGAGACCAAACCGCATCACCAAGAAAGGCTAGTGTTCTACCATTACATTCTAATGGGTTCATTACAATAAACCCTTTTCTGCTAATTCATTACGATATTTATCCGCACTATCGAAGTCTTTATCTGCCTTAGCTTGATTCCACTTCGCAAATAATTCTTTCTCAGTTTCACCTATCACCGGTTTATCCACAACAATACCCAATACATTCAACATCTTTTCCACAGCGTTGCTGTAAAGAGCTAACTGTGCAAAGTCAATTTCTCTTTGACGTAAAGTTTGATTTAACTTCTTCACAGTTTCAAAGATAACTGCATACGCATTTGGTGTATTCATATCATCATCCAGACAATCTAAGAATGCACGATAAGATTCCTTGTCATAATCATCACCCATGACATAATCCGCAAGTGCAGCTTTGATATATGCCTGCTTGAGTGGTGTTAACACCTTATCTAATTCCTTACGAGCAGTTTCGATTGTCTCATCAGAGAAGTTTAATTCCTTACGATAATGTACTGAAGATACTAACCATCTTGTTAGATTTGTACCTAAAGATAACACAACATCCTTTGCCCACATTGTATTCCCTAATGACTTAGACATCTTCTGTCCATCGATATTTACCATGGCATTATGTACCCAATAGTTAGCGAGCGTATTGCCATGCATCGCTTCTTGTTGAGCAGCTTCATTTTCGTGGTGAGGGAACTTCAAGTCCATACCACCACCGTGAATATCGATGCAATCACCAATATTGTCGTTGATCATGACAACACATTCCGTATGCCAACCAGGACGACCTTCTCCCCATGGAGAATTCCACTTAATACCCATATCTGTCTTTTTCCATAGCGCAAAGTCATATGGATTTTTCTTTTGGTCGTTTGTTTCAATGCGAGCACCAGCCTCTAGTTGGTCCATGTGCTGATGAGAAATCTCACCATAAGTTGGTACAGATTCAACAGAGAAATATACATCACCATTTGCTTCATAGGCATGACCAGTCTTAACAAGTTTGTCGATGAAGTCAATAATCTTATCCATTGTTTCTGTAACACGTGGTGTAATATCTGGAAGTTCTGTATTGAGTAATGTACGTACTTCCTGGTATGCATCAATGTATCGCTGTGCAATCACTGCTTCTGTTGTATTTTCTTCAGCAGCTTTCTTAATAATCTTGTCATCAACATCTGTAAAGTTAGATACATACGTAACGCTATATCCTTCTGCTTCAAATAAACGCTTCAACACATCAAACACAATCATTGGTCGTGCATTACCGATATGTGCATAGTTATACACAGTTGGTCCACACACATACATGTCCACGTGTCCCTTCGTGAATTGGTTTGAACTCTTCGATTTGTAAAGTCTTTGTATTATACAGTCTGATCATATTCTTCCTCCTGTTAAAAAAGCGTCTTTCTTAAAAAGACGCTATGCGTATCCACTCTTTAGAATTTCACTGATAACATTAGTGCAACGTTCTTCTCTACATATCAAGAAGACCCTCTCGGAGGCATTCCCATCAACACCATCTGCCAAAGCACTCTCACCAAATGTGCCTCTCTCTTAAGCCGGTATATTGCAGTACTATTTCCGATCAACGGTTTATTTGATTATAGCGTAATTCTAGGAAGCTTAAAAGTAGAATACTAAGCTGTTTTTAATATTATTCACACACAGATACTTTTATTCATGTTACTATTTTGCTATGTTTACATTCATGAATTATATTCTTACACCAGAATTCATGGTGATTATATCCCTTAGCGATATTCTTATACTCCTTCTTCAAGGATTCTAGACGTTTTCGGAATGCAGTATTTTTATTAATCCTACTATTTGCACTCTTTGTTTTCTCTGTGCAGTATTCAGGTATATCCAGGATTGCGACGATATATTCAAGTATATTTGTCACCACCTTTATGTTCTTGATATTTATCATTCCATTCTTATTGATGGTAAATAGTGTACAGATGCTTCTTAAGGAAGGGTTTCATATTACAAGTTTCCTATCCATAGCGTTTGGAATCTTTATCTTAGTTGGCGAATTTTATTTCATAACTTCAATGATAGTGGCTGTTAACAACTATATAGATCATTCGATTCATCTAATACAAGATTTTCCAACTCTGCTTAAAATGGGATTTGGCTTTAGTGTCTTATATATCTCACTTGTATTCGTCGCATTTATGTTTTATTCCATATTTATCCAAGTGCTCCCAAGACATGTTGATTTTGACTATATCGTTGTTCTAGGTGCTGGATTAATTGATGGTTTAACACCAACAAAACTGCTTGCCAATCGTCTTGATAAAGCGATTCGTGTATTTAATAAGTCAGTATCATCTTGTTATATCGTTGTCTCTGGTGGTCAAGGTTCTGATGAAAAAGGTATCCGAAGCGGAAGCCATGCATACATACCTTATCGATAAGGGAATAAAGAACCATCAAATCATCTTAGAAGATAAAGAGTGTCAATACATTTGAAAACATGCGTAATTCCTATGAAATTATCAAGCGTAGAGGTGGTCGAATGCGTATTGCGGTAGTCACTTCCAACTTTCACGTCTATCGTGCATTACTCCTTTGTCGATCATTAGATATTCCAGCAATCGGCATTGGTGCTCCTATCGCATTCTACTTCTGGCCAAGCGCAATGATTCGTGAATATGTTGCGTTATGCAAGCATTATCTAAAGGGATATATCTTAGGTTGGTTTTATGTTTGTAGGTTTCTTTCTCACTGTATTTTCTGTATCTTCTATAATGGAAAAGTACAGTTTTTCTTTTTCTCAAAAATAAAAATGCCTCTATCACTAGAGACATTTTACGATTTCTTATAAAGTTAATAATAAAGCCATCTTGAACTTTTCGTTTGCTTTTACTGCGTGTAAGCCACCCTTTGCAAAGCAGAATTGTTCGCCAGCATGAATTTCATGTGGTACACCTTCATAGATAATTGTTGCACTACCATCTAACGCAAATACTAGTGCTTCGCCTGGTAGCTGCGTGTTCAGATAAGCCTGTTCCTGCATCGAATGCCATCACAACAAACTTCATCTTTTCGTTGTGTGCAACATCCATGTTTACGATCTTACCATCCTGATATGGTACTAAATCCTTTAATCCAAATACTTCTCCTGGTTTTACTGCGCTGTTCATCATACTATTTTCTCCTATCATGATTTCAGTATAAATGGTTCCTTGATCTGTTTTGATTCCTACAGGGATATTAATATGTGCGATCATTGCTTCACCGACATTGACTGTTTTCTCGTCGTCATTTGTATAAACGATTGCTCTTCCTGTATGAACATAGATCAATTTGTAATATGGGTAGATTTCTGCACTGATATCTGTATTCTCCGCAAGTGAATAATAACTGACCTGACTCATTACTTCTTTTGAGACAGTACAGCTTGTCACCCATGGATTATCCTGTGCAATTGAATAAACTGAACCAACTTTTTCTTTCATTTTATCACCCTGTTTTAACTATAACATTGTTTCTAAACAATCACTATGAAATTACTATCTCTCATCTCTGCTTGCTAAGAGTGAAATGCTGAATATATACTATATGTCGAACAAGGAGAATCATGATGAATACTCGTTTAGAAATGGAACAGATATTAAATTATCTGACAAAACTAGCACATGCACTACTATCGAACGGTTCAACTCTTGAACATGTAGAGTTTGCCATTGAAAAGAATGCACATGCGTATCAGTTAACTGAACTTAGCACTGTTATGACACATCAGTATGTAAGTATTTGTTTCCGTGGTACTGATGGAAATACATATATGAAACAGTTAGATATTTCTACAATATCTATCAACTTGGAAAAGTTACGTAGTTTTAAACAATATTATGCACCAAGTTAGTAATCACCCCTATCCCTGCTGAACAACTGCAGAATATACTAGATCAAGCTCAAAACGTAAAGAAGTATCGTGTTGTAACAACTCTATTATGCCAAGTACTTGCCATCACTTGTGTTTGTTTTATTCTAGGTGGTAAACCAACTGATATGATAGCGACTGCACTTGTTTCATTTTGTTTATACTGGATAAACCTTGGCCTTTCTAAACTACGTACTGAAAAGATTATTAACAATATTATAAGTATGTTCTTAGGTACAATCCTATCCTTTCTATTTAGTTAGAGTAGGATTGATTGCAGATACACAGTGGACTTTGATTTCTATCAGCTTACTCATGATTCCAGGTATCCCTTTAGTCAATGCATTTCGTAATTTAATCTGTGGCCATGAGTTCAATGGTATCCTACAATTACTAAATGTATTCTTAGAAAGTGCCTCTTTAGCAGCTGGTATGTACTTTGCTGTAATTCTAATGGGAGGTACAGGCGCATGGTAAACAATATCTTGATTTCTACTATTTTCCTTTATTGCTTCACTAGCTTTTAGTGTTACCTTTGGGATTCATGGCAAAGATAAATTACTATATGCAGGTCTTGGTGGATTCTTAGTGCGCTTAGTAAATATCTCACTTTCTAGTTTTCTGGATAATCGCTTTGTCATCATTTTAATTTCTGCACTTGCTGCTTCGCTCTACGGTGAATTTATGTCTCGTAAGCTTCAGGTTCCTACTGCTTACTTTATCTACCCATCAATTATTCCATTGATTCCCGGAGACATGTTCCACTATATGATCGCATCACTAGTAACTGGCAATATCCGACTAGCAGAAGTACAAGCATTTGATTGTATTCTATCTCTTGTCGCACTTAGTCTTGGTACAATCATTGGTACAACAACACTTCAAAGCATTCGCAGAAAATAATGCATGTATACAAAAAGAATGTATTTATAGGGCTTTTCCTACAAATACATTCTTTTTTCTTTATATTTCTACTGTTGTATCTGAAGCTGGTAAATAGATTGCATAGATTGAATTTGATATTTCCAACCAATTCTTCAAATCAGGCATCCAGATATAGTCATCCTTGCAAAAGAATTTCTTGTTTGATGAACTGCACTAATTCCGCATCTGTAAATGGGCCAAATTTTTTTCTGTGCTACCTCGTTTTGTATAATACCAAAGTCTGTCCATGTGTTTCTCCTTGCAATTAGTTTGCTTCTAATTTAATCGTTACTTCTGTTGTTTGCCCATTCATAACTTCAGCTTGAACAGGTTCAGTTGTCAGTTTGAATCCACTTGGGATATCACTAGGTTTGATAATATTTTTGAATATAGTACGAACCTACATTGAGCTCATATGTCTTTGAACCGGCACTACTACCATCTGGTTTTTTTCAAGATTAACCTTAATCTTACCTTTGCTGATAGTATACTTCATCTTAGCCTTCGTTGGCACACTCTCTGTGTATGCTGGATTTGACGAGAGAGCTGTAATACTAATCTCATGTTCAGAGCCTTCCGCAAATGAGATACCATCAATCGTGATGGATGTTCCTTCAACATTAGATGCCGCAACTGTTCCATCAATTGAGATGTTATACTTATCCGCATTCTCTACAGCAGACCATGCAAAGTGCCATGCATTCTGCAAGCCAGTTGCAGTAATATCTGTTGGTGAGTTGAGCTGTACCGTCTTTGCACTATATGCGAAGTTGATAGAAGTCTTCTCACTTGTCTTATATTTATCTTCCTTCTTGGAATGTGCCGTGATTGTTACAACATATGTCTCTCCATCCTTTAAGGATGAGGATGCGATACTATCACTATTGGAAATAATATTCTTATGTTCCGTAATCGGATTCGTATTAACTGTTAATTCATAGTAATCCGCATTTTCAACTGGATCCCAAGCGATATTTACATTCGCTGTTGTGACTGTAAATGTAATATTCTTCACTTGTGATAGTTGCTTTGCGTCAGCCTTGAATGAATTGTCATATTGGCTACTGGAGTTATCGCCATAACCATACATCTTACCAGAGCGGTTGAAGGCAACGAGTGTATCATCATACGCTGCGATATATTTCACATCTGTCCAAGCTTCAACTGTTTCCTTTAAGTCCTTATCATCTGAAACAACACTAACTGTGCCATCTTCATGTACACCAACCACATAGTTTTTACCAACTGCAATTGACGCAATCTTAGTCCAACTAGACACATCACTTGTACTGTTTCCCTTTAGGGATACAGCAGAAACACTGCCATCTTTCTTTAAAACAAGTACTTGTGATTCTCCAACAGCTAACTTCTTTGCATCACTAATAGAACTAAAGTTTGCAGAGTTACCTGATACTTTCACCTGTCCATTTACAATCGCAAATGTGACATCATCACCAGCGTAGATACTCTCTACATCTGTCCAATCACTAACCTGACATGCAAGTTCACTACCCGCACAAAGAACTTTACCATCACTAGTTAGACCAACCGTATGGTCTTTACCAGCTGCGATTGCCTTGATATTTTTCCACTTCGCAACTTCCTCATTCTTATCGGTTGTTACGACTGTACCATCTTTCTTAAGTCCAACCGCATGACTTCCATACGCACTAACCTGTACAACATCTTGGAATTCATTCTTATACTGGAAATCACCATACACTTCTAAAGCATTATTCTTATTGATAAATAATGTATAGGTATCGCCTTCTGCGATACGGTTTAGTTCAGAAACTTCTACAGTGAAATTTGACTTTCCACCACCAGTTGTAAAATGTAGGATAATTGCGATAACTGCGATAACCGCAACCAAGCATCCAGCGATAATGGCATAAGAGATCTTCTTACGATTCTTTTGACTATCTTGTTTTTTAGGCTGGTTTGTGTCCATAGCCTTTACGGCGTCTTAATCTTACCTGCATCCATTACACGTGTACTACCTAAGTCATTTTTAACAGAATTAACTCGTTGTGTATGAATTGTTCCCGTCTTTAATGTTTCATCTAGTTTTTGTTCTGGTTCTGGTTCTGGTTTTGACTCTGGTTGTACTGGTGGCACTACCTTTACCTCAGGCAATTCAATTCCCTTACGATTATCAATAAAAGATTCAACCGGAATACCAAACAACATAGATAACTTACGAATATTTGATATTGATGGGATACTGTTACCATTTTCCCAATTCATATAATCGGTAAACTTCACATTAATTTTTGTTGCTACATCACCCTGTGAAAGACCGTAATGTTTTCTAAGGAGTGTTAATTTCTCTGGTAATTTATTTAGCATTCGTGTTTACCTCCTGCCTTTCTATTTTAATGGTTAAAAGTACAGTTTTCAATACACCTCACCCAAAGGGTTAGTGAATGCTACGCCGTGCGCAAGTGAAAAGTTAAATTCTTAATTACTACTTATCAAAAATTTAAAACTATTCTATTAAAAATCAGAAACTTCTTGATGTACTGCATGACCAGAGTTTTTCAAAAATAATTTTCTGACAATTCATTTTTTTCAGCAAGTTCATTAGAAAATTCTACTGGTATAACTTGATCTAATGCAGCACCTATAACCAGAGTTTTAGATTGAATTTTATCTAATTTATCAAAAAAACATTAAATTTTTAAGCATGATCTAGCTAAAATAATAAATCTATTAAGCTGATCTAATCTTGGCTTAAATAGAATTTGTACTAAAATAGATAACCACTTATTTTTTTGCTATATATCTTTTTGAATAAACAGTTTCAATCATATTTTTGCAGTTCTTGTAACTCACCATTTTCAGCTAAAACAATCCATCTATCTACTACCTTGTTTGTTGTAGGATTATTTCTTGATGTAGTTGCTGCTAAAACTAGTTTTTTTAACAATGTCAGGGTAATTTATAGCTAATAGTTGAGCAATCATTTCCCCCTTGAGATACCCCTACAACATCTACTTTATCTAAATTCAACTTTTTGATACAATAAGCAATCTCTTCCACCATATCGCTAATCTCATAATTCTCATTGAGATGTTCTTTATGATCAAATATAAAAAAACTTTATAATCTCTCAAAAAAATTTCTATAGTAAAAAGCAAATTGTAGAGCTTTTTCCTTTTATTCGCTCAGTATTCAAACCTGGTATCAATACTAAATTCTTATTTCCATAACCAAATGAAACATAATTGATTGTGTCATCGTAGAATTTAATTTGACTATTTTTTTGCATCATACATAATATATCTCTCTTAATGAATTACTTATACAACGAATTGTATCATATTGATAAATCACATACATTAGTAACCATACCCTAAGCTACACGCTTAGCCACTATTAAGATTAATCACTCATTTTGATTCGCAATTGTAATAATGTAGTCTCGATACCCAAAAGTTATCTCGGTTGGAGTACCATCTTTATTCCATTTTGGTGGGTTTAGTTTTTGGTTTTAGATACTTACCATTTTGGCCATACTTACAATAACCAATAAACACTGCATTCTGCTGTGCTAATTTCGCAGCTAGTGTTGGAAGATCTACCTTTTCTTTTGCATCCTTGCGGTTTTCAAATCCTAAATACTTAAATGCTTTATGTAAGTAGATTTCAGAACCACTCCAATCAAGAATCTCATAGAAGATACGATGTAGTTCTCTTGCCTGAGAAATTTGTGTCATGACAGAGGCTGCTACATTACTTCCTACAATATAATCTTCTGAGCCTGAACGTTCTGCGAGATTCTTGTTTTCATCATAATTCATCTCACAAGTAATAAATAATTCTGGCATTAAATCACTTTGTATTTTTCGCAAGGATAATAAGCGGGAGATTGTAAGGTTATCCGCAACCTCTTTCTGTTCTTGTTGGGTTAGTTCTTCATCCACATAAAGATTATCCGAAAGAATCATTGCACTACGAATTTCTTTATGTTCTGGTGTGTTCATAAAATCATAAATACTATTGTAATCATCGATATCTAGAGCCACCCATTCTAGGCGGACATTTGTAATCTTTTGAATTTCTTCTTGTACAGCTTCATCTGCTAGATATTTTCCTAATTTTTCTTGTGTTTCTAAAATATAGACAGCAGTATCTTCGTGTAAGAATGTTTCCAACTCCTTTAAAACCTGTATTAATAAAGAACTAACTCCAATAATTGCGTCTGGCCTTGTATGTGGATTAAAGTTCTTTTCCCTAACTTCCTTACAGGAGACTGTACATGTATTCTTTGTTACTTCAATTGGATTATCATCCATCTGTAATACATAAAAGTGATCTACATCTTTCACTAATTTACTCTTCATCGTTGGTAGTAAGCATGAGTCCATTCCTTCCCAACGATTCTCATTCAGTCTTCCTTGTTCCACTCGAGTATTGATTTTACCATGTGAACCACCTATAATCGTTGCATTGGTTAGATATTGATTTAATTCATAAAGGGTTAAATCATTCATGTGCTTCTTATGTCCATCGGCTGCGATAACCCTTTTACCAGATAGTTGAATCTTATTTTTGTCGACATAATAGATATCGCTTCCTTCATAATTAAATAGAGTAGTGAATACATGGGATAATCCTGCAGCTCTGCTAGAGTTTGCCATGATACGTGACATTAACTCTGGATAACAGATAACTTCCAAATCTTTTCCACCTGCAAGTCTTGCAGTATTCATATTTTCCTTATCACGAATAATCGCTGTAATATAAGGGAGTTTCTTTCCCTTTACTCCACTCACACGCAATTCGTTGATAATTCCACTACATGCAAGAATGGCTTTGATTGTTTCTTCATCATCATCTTCATTCACGATAATTGATTTACAGTTCTGTATATTACAATTTTCTAAATTACTATAATGTACTGTTGTTCCATAACGACATAAGATTTGTGTATATTTTGCATATGGGAGAAATATCTCATGATTCTTCTTTGCAATTCTCTTACGCTCTTTATCTTTCTCCGCGATAAATGTACGTACTTGTTCATCCATTTCTGCCTTTTCACATGCATTATCTAATATCACGACCGTCTGCATCTCTCGATTTAGATTTGATTCCATAATCTCCGCAAGAATCGCAAAAGTCGTATCATTCCAGCCGAGTATTATAGTATGATTCTTTTCCAAAATCTCCGCATTACCATTTCTAAGATTCTGAAGTTTTGTCTCAATACCGTTTGTGATAATACCAATCAAGATGCTAGTAAAGAATAGACCAATGATTGCGGCAATCGCATTAATAATAATGAAAAATAGTGATCCATCTGAAGATGATGGAATTTCTGCATTGATTGCCGTTGCAAAACTATCCCATATCGCATGAAGTGGCGAACACTCATCACTTTCCCCAAATATGATGAGTAAAAATGCCAAAAACAAAACCATAAAAATGGTAGTAAACAATAAAGCACGAATCATACTACCCGTACCCTTTGCCATTCGCTTATCTAGCCAATAGCGAAAACGCTGAAATAAATTATTCTTTTCCATGTCCCCTTACCCACTTAAAAATAATTTAGTTGAAATCGATGATGTGTAAAAACTAATAACCAGTATTATCATATCACCTTTGATCACTTCTTACATAGAATCCTTTGCATTCTAGTAACTAGTCTTGTATTCATTTACAATTCATCCTAATATTAGACTGAACTTGCTAGATATAGTTTGAAGGATGGTGAACTATGAAAGAACAACAGATGTCAGACGCATTTATTACCTCTGCCTTCCTTGCTTTTAGTGGAGGTTTGCAGGATGCCTATACATTTAATACACGAGATCGTGTTTTTGCGAATGCACAAACAGGCAATCTAGTCTTAATGACACAGAATTTGATGGAGGGCAATATCGCACATAGCCTAAACTATCTATTGCCTATCTTCGCTTTTATCGTGGGTGTATTTGTCGCTGAACAACTACAAGGTCGACTAAAAGAAAAGAAATCTCTTCACTGGAGACAATTTATCGTACTCATTGAGATTATTACGTTATTACTTGTTGGTTTTATCCCTGGTAGTCTTAACAATATCGCAAATATGCTTGTTTCATTCTCTTGCGCCTTACAAGTACAATCTTTCCGTAAGGTAAACGGAAACACATATGCAAGTACCATGTGTATCGGTAATATCAAGAGTGCTACCGCAAGATTATCCGCTTTCTTTCGTACAAATGATAAAACATACTTTCACCAATCCATGCATTACTTCGGAATTATCGTAATATTCGCAATTGGTGCTGGTCTTGGTGGTGTAATATCCAAACAGTTAGGTTATCCAACTATCTGGATTTCTTGTGCTGTTCTATTGATTCCATTTATTCTAATGCATGAACGTAATGCCTAAATATTAAAAATACCGCAGCTGCGGTATTTTTAATTTCTAAAGCTCTTTACCCAATTAACCAATGAATCATGATAAATATTATTTGCGACATCACGCTTCATTTGACCTGTCACCGGACCATTCTTTGCAAGTTTATCTAATACACATTGTTGTAGTTCTTCTACACTCATCTCTTCATAGGATTTACTATGGTCTACTGTTACCTGCTGAATCATTTCTTCTTTTACTTCCGGTTGTTTGATTTCTGGAATCTTTACTTCCTGATACTTAACAACTTTCTCATCATAATTTTGAATCCAGATTTGCCCAGAACATGCTTGCAATTGAACGTGTAAATTTCCTTCAGTTGTTTGGATTTCTCCACTTAATAGTTCCGTATATGTCCCATTAGCCGGAATATCTAAAGATGATTCAGATTCATCATTATTTACAACTACAATAGCCTGCGTAAAATCATTTGTACGTGAGAATGCATATTGACGATTTGTTAATCGTAATTCTTGGTAAATACCATTAGCGAATACAGAATTCTTCTGTCTAATATTACCAAGTCTTGCAATGATATTGGTGCAGCCATTCTCATTGACTGCATTTTGATAGTTTTCCAAGTTAATTGCAGGTCGTAATACTGCGTCGGAATATTTCTCTTTTCTTCCTTCAATACCAAATTCACTACCATAATAGATAGAAGGAATACCCTGGTAGTGTATACATCAAAATATGCAATGGTACAAACTCTTGTTTATTATGAAGTCTAGTATAAATTCGTTCCACATCGTGGTTATCCGCAAAGTTATAGAGATGGTATGGTAGATTACCTTTATCTAATAGATAACGCACTGTATGGGCAATCTCAAAATAGTTATGTTCATTATGTCCAGAATATAACGCTTTATATAGTTGATAGTTCGTCACAGAATGTAACATATTAGGATTTACCCAACGACTATAGTCGCCATGAATTACTTCCCCCATCAGCCAGAATTCAGGCTTGATTTCATTTGCCAGCATACGTAACTCATGCATAAAACCAAAGTCTAATACATCTGCCGCATCTAGTCGAATTCCATCCACATCAAACTCACTAACCCAAAATCTCACCACATCCAATAGATATTGTCTAACCGCAGGATTTTGTTGGTTGAGTTTTACGAGTAAGTTATATCCACCCCAGTTTTCATAAGAAAAGCCATCATTATATTCATTATTCCCCTGGAAATTCACATTACAATACCAATCTCTATACTGAGAGCTTTCACGATTGTGTTGAATATCCTTAAACGCAAAGAAATCTCTTCCCGTATGATTAAAGACACCATCAAAGATTACGTGAATACCTTGATGATGACACTCTTTTACAAACTTTTTTAAATCCTCATTATTACCAAGTCTAGAATCCAACTTATAGTAATCGGTCGTTTCATATCCATGTCCAACCGATTCAAATAATGGACCAATATATAATGCATTACAGCCAATTTCCTTGATATGTTTAATCCAAGGGCCCAATTGATTCAAACGATGTTCTGTAATTTGATAATCATTATTCTTTGGTGCATCCGTTAATCCTAATGGATAAATATGATAGAACACCGCATTCTCATACCACTTCATAATAAATCTCCTTGAAAGCACCTCTCTATCTTAATACGTAAATTATAATTTATCATCCCAAATCAAAAAATAACGGCCCACTTATGATAGACCGTTAAACTATTCATAATTTATTTATTTCGTTCACTCGTTGATTCATCTGTTTTACCAGTTTCTTTTGTTGTAGATAAAATACAAACCAAATAACAAATGCAAGTGCAATCTCTTCTAAAAGTATCGCAATCATCAGTAGTGGTCCATGATGCATAGGAATCCAACCTACAAGGAAAGCTGTAACTGTCATAATAATACAACCAGTCCCCATATGAATAATTGTCTGTGTAAAAAGGATAACTTCTCATTGTCATAAACTATTGCAGGTAGCCCAAAGCCAAGTCCAATTACCACGGTTGCGATAGCCATCTTAGAAAATGCGTAATTTGTCATTTGGATATTTCCATGGAAGATACGATCAATGATAACTCCAACGATAATAAATATTATTGCGGCAATACCCATTGATACAAATATGTTAAATAGTAGTGTTTGTTTCTTTGTTTTCATGTTTAGCCTCCTTAAATTCCTAGATATCTTTTTAGATCAGGTAAATACTTTCTTGATACATAATCAGAAGAACCATTCTTTAACTTTAGTAATAAAGTTCCACCAAAAGCCTGCCTCTATACTTTTTATACAAGAAAGATTAATGACAGTTTGTTTCGATATTTGCATGAAGCCAGTCCCGATCTGGTTCAGAATCTCATACAAACGTCTTCGGGAATAATACCTCTCGTTTTCTGTATAGATAACAGTATCTCCACCCTCCACACGTATCATATATATCTCTTCCGTTTTCAAGACAATCATTCGATTTTCACGCTGCACTATCAGCGGTATGTCCTTAGAGTCTAGTAAATCAATCACTCTTTGTACCTCATCCGTAATCACATCCGCATAAATCGTTACGTGTGGAGGAGAAAATTCTTTTGATAGTTCTACATTCACTTTCATCTTCGCTTCTCCTTTCGTATCTTTTTCTACTGTGATATTACCGCAAGTATTTCATACTGTCTCGCCATTTTTCGCTAAGATGCATAATTTACAATGTAAGATACATATATTCAATATCAAAAAGAGAAAATGTAAAAATCACACCTCATGCGAAGTGTGATTTTCTAGGTAGTTAATTTATTTCATCCATCATAGACATTAATTTCCTTATTCTGTTTATACAGCTCAATGTATATCCTATAATATGGTTTCATATTTTTTGTGTTTTTCCAAATTTGGATAATATACTTTGCCTGTCTCAATTAGCTTTTTGCTTCAGAAAAATCTCTAATGTGATTAATCCCTATCATTGCCATTAAAAGCATCACCATAACTTGCACCAATTGTTATAGAAGGTGTTTGTAATTTAATTTCTATCAGAATATCTTGGATCTCCTGGAAGTGCATCTAGATGAAGCATTCCTATAATGACTTTTGTCTTTGTGCCATAAATCATTCATCCACATATTTATAGTCCTTCTTTTAAGTTATCAATTGCTAGTTTTGCGTAAATACTAGGTTCATTTTAGATATTTTTGTTACTAACTCAATTGTTACTGTCTTATCATATCCACTCTGACTTAGTTCTTGCATAAAATTCTTTAATGGCAAATTCCGTAGCCCGGACAATAATGATCTTCAGATTGTCCGTCACTATCTACATATGCATATGTACTAATCTACTTCCTAATTTTTATTAAATGCAATAATATTTTCTCCTTGTATATACGGTACAACAATATCATTCATTGCAAAAGAAATAAGGAGAATTAAAAGTGATTGCATAATTTCCAGTAGTTGATTGGACGTAGTTAGTTACATTTGATTCATATATTGTTAATGGTTCATACACAATTTTTATACCAACTTTTTCTGCATACGCTATTATCTTCTCTAAACTATCATATAAACGTTCTTTTATTATTTCTTCAGTAGCTTCAAAACCAGCATGCCCAGCTGAGATTAAGGTGTATTCTGCACCAATAGCTTTTTGCAAAATCTAAAGATTTATATACATATTCCAAAGAATTATCACGCATGCTTTCATCTTCCCACATCAAATTAAATGGATATGCGTTTAATTCTGGTGTATATACAGTTACAGGCATATTATATTTTTTTATTAATTCATTGATTCTGTTTGCACATATTTCAAGATCATAAGGATATGCATGTGGTCTTGCACCCCATAATTCAATATAGTCATATCCAAATCTCTGTGCATCTTGAAATGCCTTTTTCAATATCAAATCTTTGATATCCGCATGTAAATAACTCAAATTTCATAAAAATACTCTCCTATCTTTCTTTATGAAAACTGATGTTTCTCTACCTATTAAAAATATGATATAAAACATAAATATTATCAGTTAAACCGATAATATTTATTGTTTATCTCAAAAAGTATGTTAATAATCAAACTGACGGTAATATCTTCTAATACTTAAAGGATGTCTTAAGAACTTTTCCATGTATGCATCCACACGATTGTTAACTGCATGCATGACAAGATGAGATATACTACCACGATATTCTTGCTTAATTCCGCTCAATTCAAATTCTTTTGTATCAATAATGACGTAATTGGCATTTACTTGAGGTAAGAATCTTGCTACTCTTTCTGATAATGGTCTTTGTTCATCTTCGCCAATGAATAAGGTAATTGGTGTATCCTTTACTATGATTTCTTGCATTCCGTGAAAAAATTCAGGAGAACTAATAGACTTTGTTCGTATCCACATTTGCTCTTCCCAATAGCACATTGCATAGGAATATGTTGCACCATACTGATTACCTGCACCTATAAAATAGTGTGGTAAATCTGGATGTTTATCCAAAAATTCTACTTTTTGTTTAGCATAGTGATATGCCCATGCATCTACTTGTTTTTCTACATTAACTAATACCTTTGCTAAATTTTTCTTCCATGTTTTTGGTTATAGTCTTCATATTCGGAAAACTCACCATTTTTTTAAACATAAAATAATTTGCTGTCATATAAAAATTTTAACTGTTTCTCATTTTCGGATACAAAATTAGGTAATCTTGTTTTATCCGGTTGCGTTAAAACTGTATTTGGGGTATCAATAAAACTAAATACCTTTCCACCAATTTCATGTACCTTATCTACAAGTTCAATCATTTCTAGTGTATTACCAGATACAGATGATAAAATTGCAATTGATTTGTTAGTAAACCGTCTGTTCCCTCGTTGTTAGAAATTCTGCTGCGTTTTTCTACATAGACAGGCAATTTGCTCCTACCACGCATATATACTTCAACCTGCATTGCGGAAGCATATGTTCCTCCTATACCAATATAGAAAAATATTATCAAATCCTTCGTTCCAAATTTGATCAATAATTTTTCAATATCTTTTCGTAGTGCTAAAGCACCATTTACACTTTTTAAATCTTCCTCTTCATGAAAGTTACGGAGATTAGCACCTTCGTCTTCTTTCCATAAATTTGTTGTTATCATATCTAATCTCTCCCTTTCTCAATATAGTTTTAAAGTGATCAATATCATATTTTTCAAAAATATTGTAGAGCTTTCTGTATTGCAATATCCCATACAGGCCACTCATGATCACCACTTAACTCTCGATAAGTAATATCTATCTTATTCTTTGCAAATCCATAGAACTTACGATTGCTCTCAATCAAGAAATCCTCCGTTCCACAGAGCTGAATAAGAGATGGGTAAATATTATTTGAATCATGGTCTAGATATTTATAGATATCAAAATAATCTTTTTGATTAATTATTCTATCTATTTCCGTCGTATCCATTTCTTCGAATATCTTGTCCTCAACCATGCAACGTAATTCTTCTAAATGAATCACAGGTGACAAAGCCGCAATTGATTTGTATTGACTTGGATAAGTCATACCAATCTTTAATGCACCATAGCCACCCATACTTTCTCCTGCAATAAAAGTATTTTCTTTTTGTGTAGGTATCTTAAACCACTGCTTTAGATAATTAGGAAGTTCTTCAGCAATATATTTTTTGCATAATTAATCCCATCTATATTTGTATAAAAACTTCTTCCTACTTCAGGCATAACAATAATATAGCCAAATTTCTTTGCGTAATATTCTAATTTTTGTAAAACATGCAGCCACTCCTCAGCATTACCGGATAAACCATGTAATAGATATAAGGTTTTATACTGACCATTACATATTGGTGTTACATCATTTGAATTATCAGGTATTAATATATTACAGTTTGTTGTCATCCTTAAAGCAGTAGAGAAGAATATCATTCTGATAACTGCCATTACCAAGCTCCAAAATATTTTATTGTTTCAGTGGCATTCATAGCCCCTGCATACATACTTTCAATAATAGACTCACCACGTATGATTGCATTTAGGAAGCCTGCAATATAACTATCTCCTGCCCCCATCGTATCCACCACATCATCGCAATGAACAATGCCCATTTCATGATAATCTATCCCATCAAAGCACAGACTACCTTTTTCTCCACGCATTGCTATAACAAGTTTAGGACCTCTATTATAGATTTCCTTCATCTGTTCTTTTAGCTGATTCATTGAACTTTCATCATTAGAGAAGAATACGTAATCACTATGTGGAATTGCAACTTTACATGCTTCATCATCTGGTCTTGTTGCACAATCAAAAGCTGTTAGAATTCCTTTACGGTGCAACTCCTCAAAATAGCCTTCAACCTTCCCCCAGAGATCGCATATTACGATGTCATGTTTACATATGAATGAAATATCATCTTCAGACAAATGATAGTCTGATAGAACCCCTTCATCATAGTCGCCAAAAACTCGTTCCCCATCAATAAGTTCAACCTGTGTAACTGCTGTTTTTCCTTCTTTAAATTGCAAGTGACTTACATCAACCCCTTTACTTTCGATTGCATCGTACATTACGTGTCCAAATTCATCATTTCCTACGGGACCAATATATGAGGCTTTTCCTCCTAATCGTACTGTATAGACAGCCATATTAACGGGGCCACCGCCAGGAAAGGCGGTACCCCCATTCATATTTTGATAATAGTCAACACAGTTACTTCCAATTGCTGCTAATTTCATATAGCAGCCTCATTTTTTCTTTGTTTATTTTGATTTTCCCAGAAATAGTAAACTGGTAGTCCTGTTCCTACAGCTAAACCTGCGAAAATCAAACCAGGAATTGGAGCCCAGATGAATGTTGACCAAATGAGAGTGCCTGTCATAAACATTGCAATGATTGGCATTAATACTCCACCCGGCATGCGGTATACTGGTTTGTAATGTTCCTTTCTACGTAATACGAAGATTGTTCCAAATGTTAAGAAGTTCTTTAATAATGCTACTAATGTAAAGTAGCCCAATAAATCAGACAAGTTTGTCGCAAAAATCAAGATGATAGCAACGATACACTGTACAACGATTGAGAATGCTGGTGTTTCATATTTTGGGTGTACCTGTGCAAATTGTTTAAAGAACAAACCATCTTTTGCCATTGCATATTCAATTCTAGGCTGGAACATAATACAACTTGAAAGCGAACCAATTACAACGATAATAGCCATAATAGCCACAATGACACCTGCTGCATTACCAATTAATGGAATCTTAGATGCTAATAAAGCAATAGGTGCTTCTGAAGCGGCTAGTTCCTCTACAGATAATAAACCTGATGAAACTACTGTTAGACTAACATATAACGCCAAGACGATTACTGCAGTTAAAATTAATCCCTTTGGCAAATTCTTACCTGGATCCTTTATCTCACCGGACATATAGCAAGCTGCACCCATACCATCATAAGACCATGTTGTTGCAGAAATTCCTGCTAACAATGCTGCAAACCCTGTTGCGGCACCTTCTAATGGTTTACTTGATAAGAATAAATTAGAGTTAATATTGAATAATCCAATTCCAATAATTAATGCAAAAGGAAGAATCTTTAATGCAGTAATGATTGTCTGGAATTTTCCTCCGCCTTCAACACTACGAATATGGATAATCATGAATACAATTACTAATGCAACTGCAACTAATTTTAGAATTAGACCATGAACTGGCAAGAAGAATCCTAGGTAATTTGCAATTGCTAAAGCCATAATTGAGATTGATGGAGGGTCAGTTGCCCAGAAGCTAATCCATCCGCATAGGAAAGCTAACGGACGAGAACCAGCTTCACGGAAATAGACGTATTGTCCACCATCTTCAGGAAATGCTGATGCAAGTTCTGCATAACAAAAATTTGCTGGAATCTGTAACAAACCACCAATCAAAAATGCTAATACTAGCGTTAAACTACTTCCTGCTGCACCAGCTACCTCTGATAAAGATGAGAAAATACCAGATCCTACTGTTGTTCCAACACCAAGTGCAATAACTGCACCTAATCCAAGTTTGCGCTTCAAATCTTGGGTGTTCTGATTAGACATATTATGTGTCCTCCTTTTTCTTGTGGCATATCTACACTTTAAAAACCCATCTCTGCCTTTTTGGTTTACATATATACCACTATTTGATTTTTATTATACCAGTACGTTTTACCTTTGCAACCCCTTACATATATGTATTTGATAAAAAGTATATAAAGTTGTTAAAATAAGTTCATGAAAGTTATGACTTTGGATATTATGATCAGTAATGAACTTCGGCAATATATCGCTGATCACCATTTGAAATATGAGATAAACTTCCAAGCGAACGTGAACTATGTGAATTATTCTCAATTCAGCGTTTGACGCTCCGGTCTGCTATGAAAAATTTTTAGAAGAAATGGGAATTATTTATGTGGTACCTAAAAATTGGTTATTTTTGTAGCTAAACAACGTATTACAAAAATGTTAATACTATTCGTCTAATATCAGAAATAATTAAAGATAATGCATCCACATACGAAACAGAAATTGAAGTTTGTTGAGATTGAAGCTGATAAATATTTATGTCGAGAGACAAATTTACCACTTGGTACTAAGTTTTTGAAATTAAGCGTTTACTGATTGCTGATCATGAGCCAATATGTATGGATTACTGTTTCATTCCTACAAATCTAGCACCCGAGTTAATAGATTATAAATCTTATATTAAAAATTTAAATGATATTTTAGTAGAAAAATTTAACATTAAATTCTTTAGAACCACGCAAAGAATTCGTGTTATCGAGGGCAGAAAGTAGCTATCGCGATGCATTAGAACTTTCTAGTAATGCACATGTAGCATTATTATCCGGATGCATCTATGATAATCACAATCATGTTGTTGCATTTACCGAAAAGCTATATGAAATATGAACGCTTTTTCATTTGAATTATTTTTAGGTGATATTTATGAACTATCAAATTCCTTTGTATATCCAATTAAAAATTTAATCATCCAACGTATTAAAGATGGCGAATATTTACCAGGAGAAAAATACCTGAGTGAGCGTGAAATGTCTTCCTCTATCATATTAACCGCATGACAGTTAAACATGCTATCAATGCTTTAATTGACGAAGGATATTTATTTCGAGTAAAAACAATGGTACTTTTGTTACAAAAATTACAAAATAAAATTTTTATATTTAAATGATCATTCTACGGGTAAAAGTATCGGCCTGAGAGCTTTTTATAAATAAACATGGCTTAACACTAAAAACACTATCTTAGAAGAGGGTATCATTAAAGACCAAACTTATATTGAAAAGAAACTTAATTTAGAGCACAGTGAACAAATATATGCATTACATCGTTTACGTAAAATTGATAATGAAAGTATTGCTCTTGAATACTGTTATCTTCCCTTCAAATATTTTGATGATATCCAAGATCATGATTTTTCAAAAGCCTCACTCTATGACTACATGAAACAAAAGGAACATTTCCCAATTTCATTTTGAGCAAAAACTAACCATTCAGAAAGCCTTCCACCCAATCACTAAAATTATGGATATATCTTCTGATAGTTACATCTATAACCTTGAATATATTGGTCATGATACAAGTGGAAATGTTGTTGAGTTTACAACATCCTATATGCCATGCGATAAAGCTGAGTATGGATTCGAAACTTTTAAATCAGAATAATCTGTAATTTATTTATTTTTTTATGCTATATTCAAGTCAGCATATACACTTTAAACAAATTTCTCTGCACTAAGCATATATATTTATATGCTTTTGGCTTTTAGCAGGAGAAATGTCTATTAACAACTATATCTTAAAATCAGATCAAATTTTTTGTGCTAATCAACAAGATGTTATTAACAGCTATATTATTATTCATGACAATCGAATTCATGCTGTAGAAAAAGGTTATATTCCTTCTTCATTAGAAAATCAATATAAGGTTTACGACCTTTCTGGCAAAACTATTTTGCCTGGTTTCTTTGATGCACACACATTCTTTACTGGTTGGTCTTTGCGATATATCGGTATCGATCTTTCCAAATGCAAAAACGGAAAAAGATGTTATTAAGGTTCTAAAAACATGCTATTCCCATCAAGATCATATCTTTGGGCATGGGATATCTGATAATTTTAACACCCCAAGTCCTGAAGAATTAGAAGGATTATTCCCAAATTGTCGTATTGTACTATTTTCTACAAGTGGTGAACATTTTTGGCTAAATACAACCGCAATCAATCACTATGGTTTTGATTTAACTGCAGATTGTAATGAGTATTCTGAAATTATTAGACGAAATACTTAAAGATAAGAATTTTATTAAACCCTTATTCATATATATGGCTATGCTAAATGCACGCGGTATTACTTCCGTAAAAAGAGATTGGGTTTGATAAATTTAGTGGCTTCAAAATATTTTTGTCTGAGCTTGAATCTGAGGAAGAATTTAAATCTGCGTGTACATTTTATGTCCCAACCAGTAGGCGCGAATGCAAACTTTGAATATGCTAAGAAGATGATGGCCAATTACAATTCTGATTTTATTCGGTTTTCAGGTTTTAATCGTATGACAGATGGTTCTATTTCTCAGGGAAATGGTTTATTAAAGCAACCATACGAGAATCAAAATTATAAATGTAAACTTGATATTAATTGGGAGTTAATTCAGGATGAAGTACTTGAAGCCGATAAAATTGGTACTCGATTCTCACTAAATGCTCAAGGTGATGGAGCAGTCGAAAAAGCCGTTAATATCTTTAATTTATGCAAAAAGATAATAACGGAAAAATTAGTGAATCGACATGCTATAACGGGAAGCAGAATTTAGTGATCCAGTTGATTTTAAAACGAATGGCAGACCTTGGTATTATTTGCGAATATTATCCACAAATTCAATCAATCACTAGGTACGATGACAAAAGTCGGAATGATAAAAAAACAGATTGGCTTAGAGCGTGGAAAAAAATTATTGGAATCACGTAAGATGAAAGACTATGGTGTTCCGCTATGCTGATGGTACTGACCTCCCTCTCGTTATTGATCATATACCCGAATCTATTTATTACTCTGTAACAGGTCTATTCCCTGAGGTGAAATCCCTTCAATCAGGAAAATTGTTAACCATACTCAGAGGTGCTGGAAAGTTGGACATTTGGTGGAGCATATGATTTCTACCGTGAAGATGATTTGGGATCAGTACAGTTGGAAAACTTGCGGACTTTGCTGTTATCGATGGTGATATTTTGCATACCAATCCAAAAGATTGTCGCTCATTAGATGTATACATGACGATAGTTAATGGTAAAAGTGTATATCAAAAAATAAAGAGATCAAAAATCACACCTCATGCGAGTGTGATTTTTAGATTGATGGAATTAATTTAACGTTAGCGAAGTACTTGATTGTACGAACCATCTGAGAAGTATATGAGTTCTCATTGTCATACCAGAAACTGTCTGTACCTGGTATGTGTCGTCATCAATCTTAGCTACCATTGTCTGTGTAGCGTCGAAGATAGAACCATGTGTTTCATCAACGATGTCAGAAGAAACGATTTCTTCTTCATTTGTAGCCGAAGACTTGTCAAAACAGCAGCCTTCATTGCAGCGTTGATAGAATCAACAGTTACATCCTTACCATAACTACAGAGATTAAGAGTGTTGTTGAACCTGTGAACAGGGAACACGCTGAGCAGCACCGATTAACTTGCCGTTTAACTCAGGAATTACAAGACCGATAGCCTTAGCAGCACCTGTTGAGTTAGGAACGATATTGCAAGCACCAGCACGGGAACGACGTAAGTCACCCTTACGCTGTGGTCCATCCAAGATCATCTGATCGCCTGCTAGTAGCATGAACTGTTGTCATGATACCAGATTGGATTGGATACAAATCATTTTAATGTCTTAGCCATTGGAGTAAGCAGTTTGTTGTACATGAAGCAGCAGAGATAATCTTGTCTTCAGCTGTTACAACATGTTCGTTTACACCGTAAACTACTGTTGGTAAGTCGTTTCCTGCAGGAGCAGAGATAACAACCTTCTTAGCACTCAGCCTTGATGTATGCTTCAGACTTAGCTTTTGCTTGTGCAGAAGCCTGTGCATTCTAGAACTACATCGATGTCTAATTGACCCCTCAAGGTGAGGTTGCTAGCATCAGGCTTCCTTATAAATTGTAATTTCCTTTACCGTCTACAGTGATTGTTCCCTTTTCATCATCTGCAGAGATTTCATGATCCACTTACCGTGTGTTGTATCATGCTTTAATAAAGTGAGCTAGCATGTGAGGTGTTGTTAAGTCGTTGATTGCAACTACTTCATAACCTTCAGCTACAAACATTGTCTAAAAGCTAGACGGCCAATACGGCCAAAACCGTTAATAGCAACTCTTAGCATCTGTCATATTGTCTTTCAAAGACCTCCTTTTGTTGCATTTATATTATATGTTTTAATATGTTTTCGGTCAATTAAGAGCATTTGAGATGTAAGCGCTATCGTGATGAATTTCACTAAAAATTCTTCTAACTTTTATTAAGTAGCACCATGTGAATTTAAAGACTTTTTATACTACTTTTCATTGGTTTTTCGTATCTGATTCAAAATTGTTGCAGTGCGTAAAAAGAGGATGTATCCTTCTTATGCAAATTCATTTAGATTAAGTGGTTTGATACTTGTCGCAAATGCTTGTTCAACAGTAGTGATATCTCTTCCTACAAGTTTGGAGAATAATTTTGCGTCATTGAGTCTTGCCATTGTAGAACCATATGTCTCAATCTTTGTCTCTGGGAATACGAGCGTTAAGTCTTCTGCTTCTGATACATGTAATTCCACAATATCCTTTTCGAATAGTGCTGCATTACATAGTTTCATAAGGGCAGTAGAATCAAGGTAGATAAGTTCTTCAATTTCTAGAACGTCACCCTTTGGTAACATTGTCGCATAACCTCTAATTTGGTCTTTCCCATTGTAGTAGGCTACAATCTTTCCACCTTGTGCATTAATTTCCTTTTTATACTTTACAAAGTATTCTAGGTCTCTTGCATAGTACCCATTGAATCGACGGATAAATGCAGAGTATACCTTTAATAAATCAATCGCTGTTGGTTCATAGGAACAGCCAAAGTTTGTACTGCGCTTTACATCATCACGCGTTAATCGATACGTAGATCGATTGTAGATATTACGGAACCCGTATGGTTCATATAGTTTCTGATCATATGCCTGAATAAGAGTAATCAGTTCAGTATGCTCGCATGCATCTAATACAATTTCCATTAAACGCTTCATATATCCACGTTTACGGTATTCAGGTAATGTTCCTACACCCAGAATCATGCTAGTACGTAAAACCTTGTCATTAAACATCATTGCATGTGGAGCTCGAATGATTGCCGAAACTACACGGCCCTCTTCTACATATACAAAGCAATTTTCTGGCACAAATAGATTCTTAAAATAGTAATCAATGTAGCCTTCATCCTCTTGTGGAAAACATACTTTCCAAAGATTCTTTACTTCGGTAGCTTGTTCTTTCGTTGCTTTTGTAATCATGATTCAACACCTTTCTTAATACGATACTTCTCAATAATACTGACTGGGTGATAGGACAGTTTAGCAGCTCTTAGATTTTCACGACCTGTATCATCTTCACGATTGACTAGTTCAATACCAGGGAATTCATGACTCAACATCTCTTTCATGATGCATTGGTAAAGACCTCTAACATCTCCATCTGCCTTTTCAATATTCTCTTGGCACATACGGTCTGATAACATTGATCCAATCGCAAAAGCACGTACTTTGCCATCGATTCGAATCAAACCACCCTTGCATGGTAGTTCATTATATAAGTCTAAGATACGGAATGTACCAATTCTCTCGCTTTGTAAGAAATCATCTGGATCTTCAGATTTCCAATCTCTCAAATATCCAATACAATCATCGATATTTGTTTCATTGAGAGTTTCGTATGACCATCTGCCTTCATAGTCTTTATAGAACGCATTCAAATGATTGCGTTTTTTCTGCATTTTCTTGCCCGCATATGTACGTAAACGTTCTCCATCATAGACATAGTCATCCGCCCAACTTTCATGGATGGCTGTATATTCTGGATAAAGCTTAATAACTTCATCCACCATTTCTTTTGTAAAGCAACTGAGTGTAAAGTCATGTCCATAGTGGTCAAAGATTTCTTTACCCTTTTTAATTGCTTCAGCGATATATTGTTTTTCACATAGTGGCATATACATGAAGAAACATCCCTCATGAATACCGAGCAATAATAGATACTCTTCCTTCTTATAGTAGAACAACGGATATGTCTGTAACCACATAATCATATTGATGATATTGTGATTGGATTCTTCATATTTACAACGCTGTAAATACTCTTGAACCATAGGCCAATCCATCACTTGTAAAGTTGTAAAATCATTTTCTAATATTTCAGTGGTTACGTTCTCCATAGTCTTATTCTCCGTCTGTATGTTCCTCATATTCGACATCAATGATATCATTTTGATTTTCCTTAGGGGATGAATATGACTGATAGAAAGTACGATCAATATCTAATTCTTCCACACTAGCATTTTCCATCTGCTTGTTTAATCTTTTCGCTTGTATTAAGCCATAAATCACAAATCCTACGATTGGTAATAGTAATAATAGGATAAGCCACCATAGGTAGCGAAAAATCAGCGCAACGATAATCATTAACACGATTGTGGATACTGCTGTCTGTAGTTGTGTTCTATTCATCTTGTTTTACCTCTTTCATCGCTAGTTCATGAAGCTTTACAAAGCGATGTTTCATGCCTGACTTTGAAACAATTTCTCCAGTCTGACGTTCATAGATACCACATAGTTCCATTAAGGAAGCCTCTGGGTTTGCCTTGCGGAGTGCGATGATATCTTGTAGTTTACGGTCTAATGTTTCTATCCTCTGATTTTCTTCTAAGATACGAATGTCCTCTAGTTGTCCACTGGCAGCCGCAACTGCCTTTACTTCATTGGCTAAGTCCATATTATTCATACGTTGAAGAGTTACTAAAATCTCTTGAAATACGAATATTTTTCAAACTTCAAAACTGCTTGGTCTGCTTCTATCAAACGTAAGAAATCCGCAATCTTCTCCGCAGACTTTACATATAAAATCACTTTCTTACGACGCGTTGTAATCTTTGCATGAATGTTAAATCTTTCTAATAAGGATGCCATGAATAATGCATGTTCTTCACTAGTGGCTGTAATTTCCAAGTGATAGGATGATTTTTCTGGCGAGTTGATAGAACCACCTGCCATAAACGCTCCTGCTAAATAAGCGCGTGCATTATTGTTTGTCTGTACGATTTTTCGCAAGTGGTTTTATCTAGTAAACCACGTGTACTATAAATTCTAAATCCTCCAGAATCTTTTGGAGCAGCACTCATAATACGCATACCATAAATACGGTTCTTGCGAAGATTCATCTTTCTTTTTACAAATAAACTAATTTCTACGCCATATCGTTCTTTTAGCAAACGATAAATCGTACGTGAAACAGCCGCATTTTCTAAACTCACTAATAAAGTCATACCACGATTAGATAAGGAAAGCGATGATGTCATTTGAATGAGTGCGGATAATTCTGCACGTATATCATTACCTTCCATAATCTTTTGTGCTACTTCTTGTTTTACTTCTGCCGCAAATGACATTACTTCACCTCCAGCAATTCTTGAATCACTGCTTTAATTTTTTCTGGATCATGGTGAATAAATCCATTACGGAAGCTTAGTAATTCCTTCGTCACAACCTGATACGGATGGTCATGCTTCACAAGATTGACCTTTGTACTTCCATTTACAGAATAACGTTCTAATATCTTCTCTGGTATTTCATCACATGCGACAATCACTTTATCAACTGGCGCATGGTGATATAACAATGCGTCTACATGATCTTCTAGAGTATATCCATCTGTTTCACCAGGTTGTGTCATCGCATTACAGAAGTAAACTAGCTCTGCTTTTGTGCTGCATAACGCTTCTTGAATTTCCGGAATGATTACATTCGGTAAAATACTTGTATAGACAGAACCAATTCCATAGATGACTAAATCTGCATTTTGTATCGCTTCAACCGCTTCCTTACATGCATGTACCTCATCTTGATAGAATACACGTGTAATATGGTGATTATGATTTGGGATATTCGCTTCCCCACGCACAATAACACCATCTTCCATGCGTGCATATAAAGTGATTACATCCGTACTTGCAGGAATAATATTACCCTTCACGTTTAAAATATGACTAACTTCCTGAATCGCTGTCATAAAAGAACCCGTCTGTTGTGTTAGTGCAGTTAAGATAAGATTTCCTAGATTATGTCCTAGAATATCATCCTCTTTTCCATCAGGGTCATCAAAGCGATAATCCATCAGGGAACTTAACATATTTTCACTTTCAGCCATACTGATCATAACATTTCGAATATCACCCATCGCAGGAATATGAAAGTTCTTACGTAATCGTCCCTGTACTTCACCATCATCAGCGACCGTTACAATAGCGTTTAAATCAATATTTTGAATTGTTTTAATTCCACGGCAGATTAATGACTGACCATGTCCACCACCGATAATGACAACTTTATGCTTCTTCATGCGTTAGCCATTCCTTCTGATCACGGTGATCTAAGTAACAGTTATATCTTTCCTTATATACATCATATAAGTAGTTTGCGATAGTAACAGAACGGTGTTGTCCACCTGTACATCCAATCGCTACAGTAAAGTGATTCTTACCTTCCTTTGTATATTGTTCAAATGCATAATCTGTAAACGCAGTTAAACGCTGGATAAATTCCTGTGTCTCAGGCTTATCCATAACATAGTCATAAACTTCTTTATCATTTCCTGAGAAATAACGAAGCTTCTCATCCCAAAATGGATTTGGCAAGAAACGCACATCGATCATTAAATCTGCGTCAAGTGGTACACCATACTTATAGCCAAAGGAAATAAATGAAATGGAGAATGATGGTATCTGCTTCTTTGCAAAGTAAGATTCTAACTTCTTTTTAAATTCTTTTTCAGAAGAGAAGGATGTATCAATTGTGATGACGTTGTTATCTAGATTCTGCTTAAATGTTTGTCTTTCCTCCGTGATAGCTTCTTCAAGTGTATTAGCAGTATTGCTCAATAATAATGGATGAATACGTCTTGTGCTCTTGTAACGGTTGAGTAATACACTATCACTGGCATCAATAAAGAGTACGCTAACGGACGCATTAATTCCATTTAACTTACGAGAGAAAATTGGGAAGTCTTCAGCCGATGTACTTAACGCAATATAGCTGTACCTAGGGTCGGTTGAAACTTCAATCATATCTACGAACTGATCTACAAGCACAACAGGATAGTTATCAATAATGTGATAACCCATATCCTCTAAAATGCGCGTTGCTGTACTCTTACCAGCACCACTCATCCCACTTACAAGTATGATTCTCTTACTAACTTCCATATCCAATTACCTCGTTTCTATTTGAACATCCGAGATTCGACCTCAACTAGTTTGAAGGTCATCGTTACTCTTCTTATTTTACACTATTACTATTATACTATTTATAACAGTAACGTTAATAGGAGAGTTATATGAACACACCAATTGTTAGTATTATTGTCCCTGTATATAATGCCGCAAAACCACTCGATGGAGATAAAACTGTATTACATCGCTGTATTGATAGTATTTTGAATCAAGAATTCCGTGATTTTGAATTAATTGTCGTAGATGATGGAAAGTAAAGATGAATCTGGCAAGATTCTTGATGAATACGCCATAACAGACGAACGTATCAAAGCTATTCACAAAGAAAATTCAGGCGTATCAAATACTCGTAACCTAGCAATGCAGAATGCACGTGGAAAGTATATTCAATTCCTCGATGCAGATGATTGGATTACAACCGATGCCACTAAATCCCTTGTACGTACAATGGAAGAGTCAAAAGCAGATCTAGTTATCGCAGACTTCTATCGTGTCGTAGGAGAAAACACATCCCATAAAGGTCGAATTGACTCCGATAAGGTACTTACAAGAGATGAATTTGCGGACTATATGATTCAAAATCCAGCCGACTATTATTATGGGGTACTTTGGAATAAACTCTATAAGAAATCCATTATTGATACTTATCAACTTAAGATGGATACTAGCCTTTCTTGGTCAGAGGATTTTATCTTCAATCTTGAATATCTACTCCATGTAGAACATGTAGCACCATTACAGTTACCAATTTATTATTATGTAAAAACAGAAGGCTCTCTTGTATCTCAAAGCCGCTTTGACATTCGTAATATCGTTGATATGAAGTTATCTGTCATCAAATACTATGATAACTTCTATAAATCTATTTACGACGAGAAGAATACGCTCATAAGCGCCCAGAAATTCTTAGCTTCTTAGTAGGCTTTGCGACAGATGACTCTGCCATCTCTTTCTCCACAAAGAAACTTGGAGAAGAAATTGTACCAGTCACAAAAACTAAGTGATCATAAACAGGATGCAATACTACATAACTACTACACCATAGCTACTAGAACGTTTACACAACGTATCGCAACAGAAACTGGTTTTAAGTACAAACGAACTCATGATTATTCATTATCTTTCTTGTTTCCAACGTTCAGTATCACGAAGATATGGCTCTATTTACAGATATCAACCAATTCTTATTATTGCCTTTATTGGAAAAACTTGTATTTAATGAGTTTGTTACAAGAGTCACATCAGATGATTTTGAAACTTACTATTCTCTGACTTCAAAAGCAGAACCAATTACTAGAACAACTCTATCAACTAACTGAAGATTTTGATAGCAATCCGCTTTTGCGAGTATTGATTCTTCTACACAGAAATTACTACAAACCACAGAAGAGACCATCTACGAAAATATCCGCAGAAATTACTATAATCAAATATAAAAATGGGTTCTAATCACATATGTGATAGCGCCCATTTTTATATTCAGTTCATTTCAATCGTACTAAAAGACTGTTTTACTTCTGTTAGTTCTTTTTAACTTTTTCTCTAATACGCTCGGATCCATTCCGTTTTTGAACTGCAATTTCATAATACTTATCAAATTCAGGATGATTGTTCTGTTTTACTACTGCTAGAATTTCCGCAAAGAATCCCCAAACATTGTTGTAACTTCTGGTGGAACGATAATCTTCTCGTTTTGGCATCCATTGTAATTTGACAAAAGTATTTATATAAATTTTACTCCAAGTTTTCCGCATCATCGTCATAACAGAAAAACTTCGCTTCTAGCAGGCTACCAAAACGTCTATCCCAAAAATTTTACAGTATCAGGTAAATACCACGTATTACGCGTATCTCTACATATCATTTCGATTGCGATTTTTCTCAAGTATTACACTTGGGTCACCACCTTCCAGCTATAACTTCCAGCTACCATACTTTGTGCTGCCTCTTCTTTTAATTCTTCATAGGCGGTTTGACTATCAAGTAGTGCTAAATGCAATTTGTGCACGGTTACCAAATGCTTTCCCTGCACTCAATAACTTATATTTTTCAAGTACACCCATAGTTCCTCCAACGATGTTTTTAACTAATGCTAATTATAGATTATTTTTAATATTCCAAAAAGAAAACCAATGCTAGTTCTTCCAGCTTGGTATAATGCTATAACTTTTCGTAAGTCCAACCGTGTGTCTCTTTTTAAGATCTCTTTTAATTCAGATAAATCTCCGATAATTGCATTTGGTTGTGCAGATTCTAATTCTCCAAGTTTTAACTTGTCACGTTCATCTGCTGTTGGGTCATTACGCTTTGGATAGAAACCAATCGCATAACATCCAGCTGCCTTAGCTGCTAGGATATCAGACTTACTATCACCGATATAGATGCAGTTATCATGACCTTCCTTTAATCTCTTGCATGCATATAGGATACCTGCAGGAGATGGCTTTTGCCTTATCATATTGGTCACGACCAACAACTACATCAAAGTAAGATAACTTAAACTGTCTTAACCATGAATCACAAGATTCTGTTAAACGTGAAGACACGATACCTAACTTATAACCATCTTCCCATAGGTCATGTAGAACTTCTTCTGTATGCGGGAATAGTGTTACGTCATTGGACCATGAGAATGATCCTTGATATGTACGATATTCTTCGCTAACTGGCATCATCCTGTTCAGGGAAGAATTCCTTGAAGGAAGTGCGTAGAGGCTGAATGAATACCTTTCTTTGTTTATCAATCGTAAAGTTTTTGATATTGCTGTATTTTTGAAGAAATATCCAAAAGCATAACAATACCATACGACGGCTATCCATCAGTGTTCCATCTAAGTCAAATAAGATAACTGGCTTATCTAATGGATGTGTATGGAGATAGATATAACCAATTAAGGCAACCACTACACAAAGACCTGCCATGATAACATCATGTGTACCGCGTTCATCACTTGAATACAATAGATAAGAATGAAATTAAGCCAAACCACATAAATGTAGTAGCTGCTGTTTCACCACGTCTTCTTCCTTCACGGTAACGGTGGATTTCAAACCAGATAATCAAGAAAGCCGATAAAGTCTGGTGCGATTACAAACCATAATGTACGAGCAGCCATTGCTCGACCGATTCTTGTAATCGTAATCATCAACATCGCAAGTGGTGCTGTCATATCTAGTGCGCGGCGCCAACTCATGATAGTGTTCACGTGTATAAATCCATGTGCCTAACGCTACACCAATTAATCCACCTGTCGCATCATAACCACCATCCGTAATCAAGAAGATATATGGTGTATATTTCATATATTCAGAAAGATTACCTAATACCCAGAATAAACGGCTAAAGATAAATCACACCGCAACACAGTATAAGAATAGGCTCACTGCTACGATACGTTTATAACCATGTTTCTTATTTTCTTTTAATAAGAATATAAATACTACAATTGAAGCGAATATTGCCGCAACAAGATATGTTGGGATACGGAAATTTCCTATCATCAATAAAGTTCTATCATCGGGAAAAAAATGTCATTTTATTCATCCTTTCCTACAAAACGAGAAAATCGTTCGTTGATTTCAGCAGGCTCCACTATAGCCAGCTTCCTGTAATCTAAAGTTTCTAACTGCTGATTCAACTAATATAAAGGTATTACGTCCTGCACTAACTGGAATCACAATAGTTGGAACAGACACACCTAAAATCTTTGTGTAGCATTGTGTTTCATCTCCGATACGGTTATATTCGCATCTCTTTCAAATGGTACCATACGAATAACAAGCTTTTACTTCAGCACGATCTGCGACCGCAGAAGCACCAAACATCTTTTCAACATTGATTACACCGATACCACGGATTTCTAGTAAACCCTTTGTAATTGCTGGTGCATGTCCATAAATACTATTTTGGATATGTTGTACATCAACACGGTCATCTGAAATTAGCACCTGACCATCACGAATAAGGTCTAAAGCAGTTTCAGATTTACCCATTCCACTCTCACCAAGAATCATGACACCTAAACCATAGACTGACATTAAAACACCAGACATCGTGTCGATTGGTGCTAACTTTTCATCCAAGAATGTAATCAAATCCGCAGTTAAACGATATGTTTCTAAATTTGTACGCAATACAGGGAAGTTGTTATGTATTGCGACTTCTCTAAGTATATTTGGAATCTCATTTCCACTTGTAATAATAATACATGGAGTAGACCATCCATTAGAACTGAAATCTAGCCCTTTGATCATCTTCGCTCATCGTACAGAATAAATTCAGATTCTTTGTACCGATGATAACGATACGACGAGGTTCCGTACTCTTAAATACACCAGCAAGTTCAAAACCAGGACGATTTAAGTCCTGAATGACTGTCCATCTATCTAAAGAAGAATCATCTCCTGTTAGTTGTTCTAACTGAAAGAAAGATACAATATCACGAATCCCTACTTTTTTCTCCATAAGTTTTTTCTGACATATCGTCCTCCATCAATACTATTTATTATAACATGACTTATAAATCATGTAGATATGTTAGTTTTACACAAAATTATTCACCAATAAAGTCTCAAACCTTCAGTTCTTTTATAACTTTTTAATATTTACTATTTCATGATGTTTGTAAAAATATAGATACATATTATATTTAATCATTTCATTGTACATGCAAAATATCTGGATTTATTGTATATTACAATATAATATATATAGTAATTATTACTTTCTGCCTAAATAAATTATTAATTTGTTATAATCTACGCATCCATATATAATAGGTAAGTTGGAAAGGATGGCTATATTAAATCAATGAAATTACATAGACCTTTATATCAATCAATTTTACTTGGATTGTTATGTACTTTAGTTGCTGGCACATCTTTTAGTCGTCCACTTTCTGTACAAGCAGAGACAATAACAGCCTATACAACAGACTCTCCTGTCGGTTTTACCAGAAGATAGTTTCAGTGACCATTGGAAGATGGCCACAAAGACATATACATATATACCTAGTCCTAGTGACTATACAACTTTACAGGGAGATAGCTCATCTCTATCAAATCTAAATCAAATGAAACCTTATGAGTCTGTTGTAGAAAATCCTACAACTGCATCATTCCAAAAAGTATCCGAGCTCACAGTACCTGATTTTGATGCATTTGATCATTCCTTATTCTCTGAAGAGACAATGAAATATACTACAGATGAAGATGCCGTACAAAACTATATCAACTCACATCCTGAATTAGCTGGTGTTACTGATCACCGCATCCTTCTGCCAGTATTTGAATTTGATCGAGACAATGATTTGGCTAGCTACCATAACTACTTTGATACAGACCTTGCTAACGGCTTACTTCCAGCTGGTGCAGTTGGTCGTGACAATATAGCAGTGCTCGATCCAACACAACCAATTGGTCAATATACTTTGGATAAGACATTAACATATGATACTGGACACGGCTTCTATTATATCTATCGATTAAATGTAGGTATCGCTGATGTTGACCGAGAGATTACTACATTTGTCGATAGTAGTGGAAACGAAACTGAAAGACAAGGTCTCTACACTGCACCTGCAGTGCTGAAATGATATCTTAGACCACAGAAAGTAGTTCACTATCTAATTTCCAGAGGAAAAGAAGGTAATGAAATCTTGTTCGTCCTGCGGTACATGTTACACGTACATACTATTACTATAAACTAGCACATACAGCGTATAAGAGTGATGATGGCACAACATTACAACCAATCGAAGAAGGCCTACAACCTGCACCAGCCACAATTTCATCCTATACATATGACCATACTGACGAAGCTGTTGTATCCCCTACATTAGATGTTGATGCGGTAACAGAACGTTTATTAAACCAGATTAAGGCTCAGGATTTAACACAGGTATTTGCTAATGCTACTACAGGTTGGTGATATTGTTATCACGAAAACAATAAATGATACTTACAGTATCTCTATATTAAAAGAAGATGGTCTTTCTGAAGATATCTCTTACTATGCAGATGGGTCACCTCGTGTTACAGATAGTGATGGAAATCCTATCTACTATGACAATACTTTCCAAGACATCTTGTATACAACAGCTACTGATGATAGTTTGGCAGTCGGTGAATATCGCATAACATATTCTCTATCTCCACTCATTTATGATTTAAATCGCATGGATTCTGTACAACATCTCTTTGTAAATCTTGTTGTAGGTACTCGCGATGATAATCGTATAGAGAATGCGGTAGATCGAACTCATATATATACAAGAGTTCCTGATCCAACAACACCTCCTGTCCAAAATACACCAGGGCGTACTCCAAATACAGCTGATAACAGCCATACATCACGTGATGCACTCATACTAGGAATATCACTAATCCTAGCAGCTTGTATTTTCTTAACTCGAAATCATATAGATCATACTTTTAATTAGCATCTATGCATACTATGGATACCCAAGTACTCTAATCGTAACTTGGGTATTTTTCTTTCCATTAAATTTTATAAAAAGTACTCGAAAAATGGAGAATAAAACATACAATTAAAGATGGCTAACTACTTAATATATTTTTTTAGAAGAGGTGAATCATCCCGTGCAACGCGTCCATCAACATTTCAAACATTTTATACTTTTTACACTTATATTATCTATTCTATTTATGCTGATACAGGTCCCTTTCTATAAAGGACAGGAATATGGATATCAATATAAAAACGTCATGACAAAGTTGAAGTTACTTTTCTGATGAAGGATAACTCTATCGATGTCATGTTTTTTTGAGCGATAGTGAAGGAAGGCCGCTTTTGATTCACTCAGTCTATTTCCATGAACATGGTATTAGTTCCTATAATCTATGTACAAATTTCCAATGGGCTATCGATACAGTAGCCCTTGCAAACCACATGTATGCATCACAAAAACCAAAACTTGTCGTGATGGAAGCTAGCTTCATTCTTACAACTCTTCGAAAAAGACGTATTCTCTTAGCGAAGTATCTTCCAATTTTTAATTATCATGAACTCTATAAACAATATCTAATACATCCTGATAAACCAGATGTGTTTAAAGGATTCAGCCCAACGGATAAAGCCGTACCGTTTACTGGCTCTTTAGAATACATGATAGAAGATACATCCTATTATCCAATTGATGCATGGACATTAGACTACTTACAACAGATCAAGGAAACCTTAGAAAAACAAGGCACAAAACTTCTGCTAGTCAGTGCGCCAAATCCACTCTATTGGAATACCGCTAAACACAATGCCATTCAAGCATGGTGTGATCAAAACCAAGTAACTTATGTAGACTATAATCTAAAACTAGATACGTTAAATTTGAACTGGCAAGAAGACTACCGTGATGGTGGTGATCACCTAAACTCTAAGGGTGCTAAAAAGTTCATAAAGGTGTTAGGACAATACTTACAGGAGAATTACAATCTCAGCGACCATCGTAACGATAGCCAATACGCAGATTGGGAAGAAGATTATAAAAAACTCTACGGAGGTACAAAATGAATAAACTAATGTACTCCGCACCACTCTATTTTATAGCCTTCTTACCAGCAGTCATGATACTGTACCAACTTTGTCCACAAAAGTTTAGAAAGTATGTACTGTTACTGGCTAACTATGCATTCTTCTATACGTGGTCAAAGTTCTTCCTTGTGTATCAAGTAATCACCATGGTCATAACATATGTATCTTCGAAAATCATTGACCATACAGCGAATAAAAAAATCAAAAAGATATCTCTTATCATCGCAATCTTAATTAACCTTGGTGTTTTGGTTGTATTAAAGTATACAAACTTCTTTGGGGAAAATATCTTCGCTATCTTCCATCAACCATTTACACCTATACGCTTAATCGCACCGATTGGAATTAGCTATTATACTCTACAGATGATTTCCTATTTGATGGACACATCAAGTGGAAAGATTCATTCTAATCATAGTATTTTGGATTTTGCGGTATATGCAAGTTTCTTCCCTACTTTGATTCAGGGACCAATTACACGTTTCAACGAAATTAAAGAAGACATTCATGCAGGGAATCCAATTACATATCAAAATCTGAAGTTTGGTAGTCAACGAATTCTATTTGGTTTAATGAAGAAGATGATTATCGCAGATCGACTCGATCCTGCGGTTAGTAAAATCTTTACATCTTACACACAAGATGGACTATTTAGTTTAATCGGTGCTGTATTATGTACAATCCAGTTGTATATGGATTTTTCAGGTATCGTGGATATCTGCTTAGGTAGTGCTGAAATCTTTGGTATCAAATTACCAGAAAACTTTAGACAACCATTCTTTGCCGAGAACGCTTCCGACTTCTGGCGTCGTTGGCATATCACACTAGGTACCTTCCTACGTGACTATGTCTTCTATCCAATATCACTCGCCAAACCAACCCGCCGTCTATCAAAATTCTTTACAAAACATTTTGGTAAAGCTGCCGGTAAGTTTATTGGTCCATTCATTGCGCTATTTGCGGTATGGTTTTTAAACGGTTTTATGGCATGGTCCTTACTGGTCTTACATCTTCTATGGTCTATATTACTTCTGTTTTATGGTTCTAGAAATATTGTTGAAGAAACCTGTTGATGATTTCTTAAAGAAACATCAGATTGATAATAATCATACTGGCTTACGTATCTTCAGATTTGTAAAGCTATTGATCATTGTAATCATTGGTGAACTATTCTTTAGAGCCAAAACATTAGAAGTTGGTTGGACGATGTTTAGTAGTATCTTTACAAACTTCCATCTATCCACATTAAGGATACATTACCATTCTTACGTTTGGATATGATTGACTGGACGATTGTGATTGTAGGTGTTGTTATTATTTCCTTAGTAGATTTCTATAAAGAGTTCAATGGTTCCATTCGTAACGCAATCGAACAAAAACCAACATGGATACGTTGGTCGATTATTTATACTTGTATATTCGCACTTCTCATATTTGGTGCCTATGGTCCTGGATATGATATTGTTGCGATGATATACGCAGAGTTCTAATCACATAAAAGGGATGCACTTAGCATCCCTTTACTTTTGGTGTTCTTTCGTCCACGCAATTGTCTTCTTTAAATACTGACCTGTCCAGCTTTCTTCAACTTTGATGATGTCTTCTGGTGTTCCTTGGGCAACGATTGTTCCGCCACCATCGCCACCTTCAGGACCTAAGTCAATAATCCAGTCAGCACACTTAATCACATCTAGATTATGTTCAATGATGATAACTGTATCCCCATTATCCACAATTCTCTCTAGTACGGCAATTAAGCGATTGACGTCGTCTGTATGTAGACCTGTTGTAGGTTCATCTAAGATATAGATGGTCTTACCAGTTGGACGCTTCTGTAATTCACTAGCAAGTTTAACACGTTGTGCTTCACCACCAGAAAGAGTCGTTGATGACTGTCCAAGCTTAATGTAATTTAGTCCTACATCAGAGAGTGTCTGTAATTTATTCTTAATCTTTGGATGATTTGCGAAGAAGTCGAGTGAATCTTCAACTGTCATCTCCAGTACATCATAGATATTCTTGCCTTTGTAGGTACATTGTAATGTTTCTTCGTTATATCTCTTACCATGACATACCTCACATGGTACATAAACATCTGGCAAGAAGTTCATTGAGATTACCTTTACTCCATCACCTTGGCAAGACTCACAACGTCCACCCTTGACGTTAAAGGAGAATCTTCCTTTTTCATAACCACGTAATCTCGCCTCTGGTGTCTTGGCGAAGATATCACGGATATCATCAAATACTCCATGTATACGTGGCTGGTTTGAACGCGGTGTACGTCCAATCGGATCTTGGTCGATTTGCACTAACTTATCAATATTCTCCAGTCCTTTAATAGATTTATATTTCCCTGGGTTGGCTTTTTGTTTTCCGAGGTTTTGTTGGACGGCTTTCATGAATACATCATTAACTAATGTACTCTTACCAGAACCAGATACACCCGTCACAAGTACCATCTTTCCTAGTGGGAATTTCACGTTGATATTCTTGAGGTTATGCTCAGATACACCCTTCAGTTCTACAAACTTACCACTACCCTTACGACGTGTTTCTGGCATTGGAATCACTTTTCTACCAGATAAGTATTGTCCTGTAATGGAGTTTGGAGAATTCTTGATTTCCTCTGGTGTGCCATTTGCGATAACTTCACCACCATGAATGCCTGCACCAGGTCCAATATCCACAATCCAATCTGAATGTAACATCGTATCTTCGTCGTGTTCCACGATAATGAGTGAGTTACCTAAGTCTCTCATATTTTGAAGGGTCTTGATTAACTTACTGTTATCACGTTGGTGTAATCAATGGATGGCTCATCAATACATATAGAACCCTGATAGTCTTGAACCGATTTGGGTTGCTAGACGAATACGTTGTGCTTCACCACCAGAAAGTGTTCCTGCCAAACGATCAAGTGATAGGTATTCTAGACCTACATCCTTCAAGAAGGATAAACGGTTGCGAATTTCTTTGAGTACCAACTCCGCAATCTTTGTCTTTTCAACATCTAGCTTTAGATTGTTAATCCAATCTAGTGCTTTGCCTACGGATAGTTGTGTAAACTCACAGATATTTTTATCTCCAACACGTACACTGAGTGCTTCTGGATTGAGTCTTTGTCCATGACACTTTGGACATACTGACTCTACCATGAAGAGTGAGTACCACTCTTTACTCATAGAACTAGTCGTCTCTACGTAACGACGTTCAATCATATTCTTAATTCCCTTCGATGAAGTCATTACGGTTATAACTATTCCCGCCAGAGGAAGTTATTGTATAACGAATTGGTGTATCACTACCGTAGAGATTACTTCTAACTGTTTCTTTGTGAGATCTTTTGATTGGTGTATCTAGATCAATCTTGTAATGCTTTTAGCAGGACTGCGAGATGTCTGCCATTCAATATTATCGGTACCGATAATATTCTTGTAATGTGAATACCACCCTTGACGGATAGACTTAGAGCGATCTGGAATTAAGTTATCCACATCAACTCTTCTGTAATACCTAAACCATGACAGTTATCACAGGCACCGATTGGCGCATTAAAGGAGAATAAACGTGGTTCTAGCTTTGGCACAGTAAAGCCACAGATATGACAAGAAAAGTGCGTAGAGAAATCCATTTCTTCTTCCCCATTAAGGACAATCGCATCGTCCATCCGCAAGATTTAGTGCTGTTTCTATAGAATCATATACACGTGATCTAGATTCATCTGTCTTAACGATACGGTCAATGACCACGTCAATATCATGACGTTTGTTCTTTTCTAATTCTGGTTCATCCTCTAACATCACAACTTCGCCATCAATACGCACACGGATATAACCATCTTTCAATAGCTTCGCAAATACATCTTTGAAGCTTCCTTTTTATTTCTGACCGTAGGCGCAAGTACTGTTAACTTACTACGATCTGGTAAGTCCATCACTTGATTGACCATCTCTGTAATAGTTTGTCCTGTGATTGGAATATTATGATTTGGACAGTATGGCACACCTGTTCTTGCGTATAGAAGACGCAGGTAGTCATAGATTTCTGTCACAGTTCCAACCGTAGAACGTGGATTGTTAGACGTTGTTTTCTGGTCGATGGAAATTGCTGGAGATAATCCCTCAATTAACTCGACATTTGGCTTTTTCAACTCCACCTAAAAACTGTCTTGCATATGCGGAAAGGGATTCCACATAGCGCCGTTGTCCTTCAGCGTAAATCGTATCAAAGGCAGTGAGGTCTTTCCACTTCCCTGAAAGACCTGTCATCACTACCATTTTATTGCGAGGTATTTCCAGGAAATGTTCTTAGGTTATTCTCCTTGGCACCTCGTATTGTAATCTTATCTAATTCCATTACTTCTTCACCTCCTCACAAAGGTCACTTAACATCACCCAAGCCTCACGTGGGGAAAGATTATCTGGATCAACTTGTTTTAGTTTTTCCATTAAAGCTTCTGTACGTGGATCTTCTTTATACATTTCTACCAACTGGTAGTTTTTGTTGTACAACTCTCTTGGTTGATTCTAATTCCTTCTGTAAGTCTTTTGCCCGATTCAATACTGCATCTGGTAATCCTGCAAGTCTTGCGACATTGATACCATAAGAATGTCCAGGGCCTTCTGCCATCTTATATAAGAATGTGACTTCATCATTGTTTTCTTTGACGACTACATGCATGTTCTTCACGTTTGGAAGATTATCCGAAATCACAGTTAGCTCATGATAGTGTGTACTAAACATGGTTTTAGCGTGAATACAGGTTGCGATATATTCAATCATGGCCTGTGCTAATGCCATACCATCATAGGTTGATGTGCCACGTCCAATCTCATCGAATAAAATCAAGGATGAGGAAGTCGCCTCCTGTAAGGCGAGGTTAGCTTCTGACATCTCTACCATGAATGTAGATTGTCCACTGAGGGATATCATCCGAAGCACCCAATACGATGTAAAAATCTTATCGAAGATAGGCATGATACAACTCTTCGATGGAACGAAACATCCCATCTGTGCCATGATAACGATTAATGCAGTTTGACGCATGTAGGTAGATTTACCACCCATGTTTGGACCAGTAATCAGTAAGATATCCTGGTCTTTATGCATATCTGTAGAGTTTGCGACATACTTTTGGATTCTTCATCATGTCATCCAAGATTGGATGTTTCCGTTTTCAATAAAGACGGTCTTCATCAAACTGTGGACGTACATAACCATACTTGGCAGATACTTCTGCCATAGCAACCTAATGCATCAACCTCTGCCAAAAACTTTACTTAACTTCTGTAGTCTTGGTAAGTATACGGATTTCATCTAATATCATTTGGAATAATTGTTTCTCAATACGAATCGCATTTTCTTCCGCATGTAAGATTGCGTCTTCTTTCTCTTTTAATTCTGGAGAGATAAAACGTTCATTATTCGTTAATGTTTTGACGACGGATATAACCTCAGTCATCCTGAACAGCTTGCGCAGCTGCTTTAGAGATTTCAATATAATAACCAAAGACTTTATTGTAGCCAATTTTGAGTGTCTTAATACCAGTTCTTTCTCTTTCCTTTGCCTCAAGTTCCGCAATGAAAGTTCTACCGCTATGTTGAATCTTACGTGCTTCATCTAGCTCGGCATTATAACCATCTCTAAACATTCCACCATCACTAATCTGTACAGGTGGATTATCCACAAACGCATCTTTCAACTTCTGGTAAAGCTCTTGTAACGGATCGACTTTACGCTTTTCATCAAAGACAGTCTCATCTAATGCATGCATGATAGATGGTACTTCTGCTAAGGTCTTTGTTAGACGTTGACAATCTACCGCATTTGCCGTATTCATTGCACATCTAGCAATCAGTCTTTGTAAGTCATAAATATTACTAAAACTATCACGCAACTGTTGTCTTTGCATGAAGTTTTGAATTAACCATTCGGTCTTATTAAAGCGTGCTTCAATCTTTTCTCTTGAAACAAGTGGCTTTTCAATCCATTTACGTAACTGTCTTGAGCCCATCGATGACTTACACGCATCTAAAAATGACCATAGTGTAATTGCCTTGCCATTTTCATGTAAGGATTGTACAAGTTCTAGATTCTGACGTGTCGCAAAGTCCATATATAACACTTCATCTTCACGTTCAATACGTGTTACCTGTAAGTGACCTAACATGTGCTTCTGAGTATTTTCCAGATAGTTTAGCATACGTCCATATGCTTGCATGTCATAATCTTTGAGGATGCCTTCCGTCAATGGTAGATACTCCTCTTTGATACGTGTTTCATCACAATAAGAAATGACAATCTGCAGTTCTCTAAAACTCTTGAGTGTCTTTTCTTTAAAATCACTAGCTACTACAACTTCACGTACATTCGAACGTAGTAGTGTCTGCATCAACAACACATCTTTGTGCTCGATATTCTGTACATAGTTTTCACCAGTACTCATTTCCACAATCGCTAGCGAATACCCATATCCATAGTCTGTAATCGCAGCTAAATATACAGAGGCTTTTTCATCAGAGATTTCTTGCATGACAGTACCTGGTGTAATCACACGAATGACATCACGTGTAACCAAACCAACCGCTTCTTTTGGATCTTGTGTCTGTTCACAAATCGCAACCTTAAAACCACGTGACACAAGTCTTGGGATATACGCAGCTGCCGCATGATGTGGAATACCACACATCGGTACGCGTTCCTCAACACCCGCATTCTTTCCTGTTAGCACAAGGTCTAATTCTTTTGAAGCAATCTTCGCATCATCAAAGAACATCTCATAAAAATCGCCTATGCGATAGAACAAGATTGCGTCTTCATATTCTTTTTTGACTGCAAGATACTGCTGCATCATCGGTGTATAATTTTCTGCCATATTCACCTCTCAAAACATATGTATTATAGCATAATTATGCCCATTCCTTATGGCCGAAGACTATGCTGACAGTATCATCTTAGATATATTTTTTACTATTTCGACTATAATCGAAATACTAGCCAAAATCATGAAATGTTTCGACTATGGTCGAAACATGAACCTAATATCTAATATAAAAACTCTACAGTTAAATTCACTGTAGAGTCATTGATTATTATTTTCCTACACCACTGTGCGCAGGATTGATAATTCCTTTATGCAATAATACGATTTTGCGCCATAGGTAAAGTATATACATTTTCATCGCGTGTGATACTAGTGATCCTAGATCATAAGTTCTCTCTCATGTACAATTTCTTTATCATATACCGTAATCATAAGTGATGTAGCGTTGGCATCTACATGTTTGATGTTCTCTTGGCCACCAATATACTTGATGATTTGCTTTACCATTTTTTCACCTTCATCACGGATGATTAATCCTGTTGATAGATGACGGAAGTATAGTCTTGTAGCTAAGAAGTAGACAATCGCTGAAATCACACCAACAATGACTACAATAATCAAGTTACGATATAAACTTGTATATTTTAAGTAGCTTAATAGTTCTGGCAGTGTTCCTGGAATTGCAGTAACGGTATTGGTATCTATTGTAAGATAGCCAAGATTTACATGTAATGTTGAAAATAATCCGTATAAGAATCCATTATATCCAAGATGGAAAAAGAATAGTAATGGACTAACCATAAACATCATAATTTGTAGTGGTATCGTTGTGCCAGATATCATGGAAATGAGTGTACCTACAATACATAATTTTTGTACTTTTGCACGTTGTGCCTTTGATGTACCGATACTGTACATTCCCCAAATCATTGCAGGTATCGCAAAGATATTCATAACATAATATGGTGCAAATAATCTTCCTGCCCCAGATGTAAGTGTTCCTGCACCTAGTTGTGCAGTCCATACATTTGCGTCACCCACAACCGTAGCACCTGCAATATTTGTCCACACTCCACCAGATGATGAATACCATAATGGTTGTCGGATGAGTGCATTCAAATGGAACAGTTGCAAGAAACGATCAGTGATTCCATAGAGAATCATATTAAATGGGCTACCTAAATCAGAAGAGATATAGTTTACCAAACGTACAATGAACAGGATAAAGTATGGCCAAATAACACCAAATACAGCACCTGCTAATAAACAATACACA
>BNJU01002231.1_pt1 | contig 58001 bp, 78 predicted proteins | sample 8539281 | NCBI WGS metagenome assembly BNJU01 (sample SAMD00202456, study PRJDB9452) | human saliva metagenome | isolation source: human saliva | place: Japan
AGCGACATGAAAGGTCAAGTGGTCTTTGATCGAGTTTCTTTTGGATACACACCAGAACGAACCATTATTCATGACTTTTCTGCGACCGCTCATGCAGGTCAAAAGGTTGCCATTGTCGGACCGACAGGAGCTGGTAAGACAACCATTGTCAATCTTTTGATGAAGTTCTATGAGATTGATAAGGGAAGCATCCGTATCGATGGTGTGGATACCAAGGAAATGAAGCGTTCGGAAGTACACGAAGCCTTTTCAATGGTCTTGCAGGATACTTGGCTCTTTGAAGGTACTATCCGAGATAATCTCATCTATAACCAAGAGGGGATTAGTGATGAGCGCGTGATTGAAGCCAGCAAGGCTGTAGGAATTCACCACTTTATTATGACCCTACCAGATGGTTACGATACCGTCTTGGATGACACGGTAACCTTGTCTGTCGGGCAAAAACAACTCTTGACCATTGCTCGTGCTTTGTTAAAAGATGCGCCACTCCTAATCCTAGATGAGGCGACTTCTTCTGTTGATACCCGTACAGAGGAATTGATTCAGAAAGCCATGGATCGTTTGATGGAAGGCAGAACGTCCTTTGTCATCGCCCACCGCTTGTCTACTATCCGAAATGCTGATCTTATTCTGGTTATGAAAGATGGAAATATCATTGAGCACGGAAATCATGATGAGCTAATGGCGCAAGCTGGTTTCTACGCTGACCTCTACAACAGTCAATTTACAGAAGACGAAGTAGAAGAATAAACCCAAAGAAGGCTTGACGGCCTTCTTTTTCTGCACTATACTAGAAGACAAGTGCTTCCCTATAAGCAAAATTTGAGTAAGTGATGAGAAAATATATGAAAAATTATCAAGAATGGTATGACCACATTGCTGGTAACATTGAAAATAAGCCCTTTCTTCTGAGCTTGTTAAGAACTTTCAATCGGTTTATGACAGCAGTTATGCCTATAGTTTATCTGACCTTGTTAGCCACTACCTGTCTCCAAGAAGGACTTGGGAAAAAGATATGGATCTACTTGTTTGTCCCTGCGTCAGGTTTTGTAATTTTATCCCTTCTTCGTAAGAAAATCAATGCCCCTAGGCCTTATGAGGAATGGGATATTAAACCCTTGCTTGACAGAGATAGTCCTGGTCAGTCTATGCCCAGTCGTCATGTCTTTTCAGCAACCATTATCTCCATGGCTTGCTTACATGCTAGTCTATCTGTGAGGGGTTATCTTGTTGGTCTTTATCAGCCCTCCTCGGTCTAGTGAGAGTCTTAGGTGGAGTGCATTTTCCCAAGGATGTAGTGGTTGGTTATATTTGTGGTCTTGTGTGGGGTGTGACTTTTCTTTCTGTTTTGACCTGTAAGTTAAGGGGTCCTAGAACCACTTACGAGTCTAAAGTAACCACTTGCTTTTTTGCTCTTGTTTTCTTATTTTAGCTTTGATATAGTAGAGTCAGAAAGGAGATGGAATGAAGTTACGAATCGAAATTGACAGCAATTTAGAGGAAACTGAAATTGTCATCAAGGCAGCGGCTTTGACAGATGAGATTGCGGATTTACAGCGGCTCTTGCAAGAGTCCAAGTCTCCTCGGTTGATTTTTTACAAGGGGACGGGTGAATATTATCTGGACTTGTCAGAAATTCTCTTCTTTGAGACAGAAGGTAGCAAGATTTATGCCCATACCCAGAAAGATGCCTACGAGGTTCGGCTCAAACTCTATGAGTTAGAGTCTATCCTTCCTCGCTATTTTAGTCGAGTATCCAAGTCAACGATCGCTAATATTCGGCAAATCTATTCGGTGGACAAGTCCTTTTCAGGAACGGGCACCATTTCCTTTTATCAGACCCACAAGGAGGTTCATGTCTCACGACATTATCAATCCCTCCTAAAAGAAAATCTAAGAAACATGAGGTAATAAGATGAAAAAGAAAGCATTTGGTATTGTGTTGCTTGTTTTGGCGGCTTTAGTATTATTGCAGGGAAATTTTGGAATCCCTTCTCTGGGGGGGCAAATTTGGCCCTTGATTGGTATTGCTTTTTTTGCCTACCAATCAGTTGGAGCTTTGTTGCGTCGCCACTTAACTTCAGCCTCTTTTACAGCTCTAGTAGCCTTAATGATTGCTAACCACTTTTATGATATTTTACCGATTCCCAAATCAGTCATTGTTCTGGGCTAGTATTTTAATCGTAATGGGTGTCAACGCACTCACTCATTCTAACAGAACTTGGAATGGGAAAAAATGGTGGTATGATGGTAAAAAGACCATTCTTACAGATAAGGAAGTTGCTTTTGGGACTGGGACTTTCTACAAGCAAGAGCAAGAATTGGTAGAAGATCAAGTAGAAGTTGGTTTTGGCAATGCTAAGATATATTATGACAATGCAGAGATTTTAGGAGATACCGCAACCCTGAAAGTGGAAGTTGGTTTTGGCAATGCAGTTATCTATGTTCCCTCAACATTGGGGAGTTGATTTAAAGGTAGAAACTTTCTGTGGTGTAGCCAAGGCAGATACTCCTCTAGCCCCAACCAGCAAAACTTTGATTATCCGTGGAGATGTGGCCTTTTGGGAAGTTGGGAATTGTCTACGTTAAATAAAAAAATCTTCCAATTCCCTTGCAAAAATGAAGAAAGTGTGATAACATAGTACGGTATGTGGTGCTAGCACATCCGCTATATTAGATCTAATAGGAGGAAAACACAATGGCTAAAGTATGTTACTTTACAGGTCGTAAGACTGTATCAGGAAACAACCGTTCACACGCGATGAACCAAACAAAACGTGCCGTAAAACCAAACCTTCAAAAAGTTACTGTTCTTATCGATGGTAAACCTAAAAAAGTTTGGGCTTCAGCTCGTGCTTTGAAATCAGGTAAAGTTGAACGCGTTTAATAATAAAAGTAAGGAGACCTCAGGGTCTTTTTTTCTTTTTGTCATGGGTATAAAATCATTTGAAAAACGGAGTAAATATCCGCTGATACAGTATTCTGCTTTTACACTTGGGCTGAAATATGATAAAATAGAGTATCAACTAGTTGAGGTAAAAAGGATGACTGTAAAAATTAATACAAAAGATGGTCAAATCGAACTAACAGATGAAGTGATTGCAACTGTCGTAGGTGGAGCAGCAACTGAGATTTTTGGTGTGGTCGGTATGGCTAGTAAAAATGCCCTCAAAGATAATTTCCAAGCCCTTCTAGGTAAGGAAAATTATTCTAAAGGTGTCGTCGTAAAGGCAGCCGAAGATGGCAGTATTGCAGTTGATGTGTATACCGTGTTGAGCTACGGAACAAAGATTAGCGAAGTGTCAAAAAACATTCAAGAGCGTGTTCGTTTTAGTTTGGAAAACCAACTTGGAATTACTGCTCAGACTGTAAATGTCTACATTCAAAATATCAAAGTTGTAGGAGAATAACCGTGTCAAAAATTACTACTAGCTTATTTCAAGAAATGGTGCAGGCTGCATCAACTCGCTTGAATAAGCAAGCTGAATATGTCAATTCATTAAACGTCTTCCCAGTTCCAGATGGAGATACTGGAACAAACATGGGAATGACCATTGAAAATGGTGCTAAAGAAGTTGCAGACAAGCCAGCTTCTACAGTTGGCGAGGTAGCGAGCATTCTTGCTAAAGGGCTTTTGATGGGTGCGCGAGGGAACTCAGGAGTTATTACGTCTCAGCTTTTCCGTGGATTTTCACAAGCTATCAAGGATAAAGACGAGTTAACAGGTCAAGACTTGGCCCTTGCTTTCCAATCAGGTGTGGAAGTTGCCTATAAGGCCGTTATGAAACCAGTTGAAGGAACGATTTTGACAGTTTCTCGTGGGGCTGCTATCGGTGCTAAGAAAAAAGCTGAGCAAACAGATGACGCTGTTGAAGTCATGCGCGCAGCTTTAGAAGGTGCTAAAACAGCTCTAGCTAAAACGCCAGACATGCTTCCAGTATTGAAGGAAGTTGGCGTTGTGGACTCAGGTGGTCAAGGACTGGTCTTTATCTACGAAGGTTTCCTTTCAGCCCTTACTGGTGAATATATTGCATCTGAGGACTTTGTAGCGACTCCTGCCAACATGAGTGAAATGATCAATGCAGAGCATCATAAGTCTGTGGCTGGTCATGTAGCGACTGAGGACATCACCTTTGGTTACTGTACTGAAATCATGGTAGCTCTTAAGCAAGGTCAACCTATGCTAAAGATTTTGACTATGACGAGTTCCGTAACTACTTGAATGAACTTGGGGACTCTCTCCTTGTTGTCAATGATGATGAAATCGTCAAAGTCCATGTCCATACAGAAGATCCAGGACTTGTTATGCAAGAAGGTCTTAAATATGGTAGCTTGGTCAAGGTAAAAGTTGACAATATGCGTAACCAACACGAAGCACAGGTTGAGAAAGAAGCTGCTCAAGTTAGCAAACCGGCTGAAGAAAAAGAGTATGCTTTGATTGCTGTGGTGGCTGGTAAAGGTCTAGCAGATATCTTCCGTTCTCAAGGCGTGGATTATGTTATCGAAGGCGGTCAAACTATGAACCCTTCAACAGAAGACTTTATCAAGGCTGTTGAACAGGTCAACGCTCGTAACATCATCTTCCTGCCAAACAACAAGAACATCTTCATGGCAGCTCAATCTGCGGCAGAAGTTTTGGAGCAACCAGCAGTAGTGGTAGAGGCTCGTACTCTTCCTCAAGGTTTGACAAGTCTTCTTGCCTTTGATCCAAGTAAGTCAATCGAAGAAAACCAAGAACGTATGACTGCAGCCCTTAGCGATGTCGTTAGTGGAAGCGTTACAACAGCCGTTCGTGATACAACGATTGATGGCTTAGAAATCCATGAAAACGATAATCTTGGTATGGTGGATGGGAAAATTCTCGTGTCAAACCCTGACATGCACCAAACCTTGACAGAAACATTGAAACATATGTTGGATGAAGATAGTGAAATCGTAACCTTCTATGTCGGTGAAGACGGAAGCGAAGAACTTGCCAATGAAATTGCTCAAGAAATCGCAGAAGAATTCGAAGATGTTGAAGTCGAGATTCACCAAGGTCAACAACCTGTTTACCCATACCTATTTAGTGTAGAATAAGATTAATGAAGGACTGAGAAATCAGTTCTTTTTTTCTTTTTAAATAATGAAATCGGTATCTTTTTAATAAAAACAAAAATAATATTCATAAATAAACGTTAAAATAGAAAATTCAGAAAATTTCTTCTTTTCTCTTGAAAAATTTTGAAAAAATGGTATGATAGTAACAAGTTATTTTTAAGAGGAAGAAAGGGGAACAATGGAGAAAATCAGTTTAGAATCTCCTAAGACGGGGTCGGACCTAGTTTTGGAAACACTTCGTGATTTAGGAATTGATACCATCTTTGGTTATCCTGGTGGTGCGGTCTTGCCTTTTTATGATGCGATATATAATTTTAAAGGCATTCGCCACATTCTAGGACGCCATGAGCAAGGTTGTTTGCATGAAGCTGAAGGTTATGCCAAATCAACTGGAAAGTTGGGTGTTGCCGTCGTCACTAGCGGACCGGGAGCAACAAATGCCATTACAGGGATTGCGGATGCCATGAGCGACAGTGTTCCCCTTTTGGTCTTTACAGGTCAGGTGGCACGAGCAGGGATTGGGAAGGATGCCTTTCAGGAGGCAGACATCGTGGGAATCACCATGCCAATCACTAAGTACAATTACCAAGTTCGTGAGACAGCTGATATCCCTAGAATCATTACGGAAGCTGTCCATATCGCAACTACAGGTCGACCAGGGCCAGTCGTAATTGACCTACCTAAAGACGTATCTGCTTTAGAAACGGACTTCATCTATTCACCAGAAGTGAACCTACCAAGCTACCAACCGACTCTTGAGCCAAATGATATGCAAATCAAGAAAATTTTGAAGCAATTATCCAAGGCTAAAAAACCAGTCTTGCTAGCTGGTGGTGGGATTAGTTATGCTGAAGCAGCTGCAGAATTAAATGAATTTGCAGAACGCTATCAAATTCCAGTGGTAACCAGCCTTTTGGGTCAAGGAACGATTGCGACGAGTCACCCACTCTTCCTTGGAATGGGAGGGATGCACGGGTCGTTTGCAGCAAATATTGCCATGACGGAAGCTGATTTTATGATTAGTATTGGTTGCCGTTTTGATGACCGCTTGACGGGGAATCCAAAGACTTTTGCTAAGAATGCTAAGGTTGCCCACATTGATATTGACCCTGCCGAGATTGGCAAGATTATCAGTGCAGATATTCCGGTAGTTGGAGATGCTAAGAAAGCCTTGCAAATGTTGTTAGCGGAACCAACAGTTCATAACAATACTGAGAAATGGATTGAGAAAGTTACTAAAGACAAGAACCGTGTTCGTTCTTATGATAAGAAAGAGCGTGTGGTTCAACCGCAAGCTGTTATTGAACGAATTGGTGAATTGACGAATGGAGATGCTATTGTGGTAACAGACGTTGGTCAACACCAAATGTGGACAGCTCAGTATTATCCCTACCAAAATGAACGTCAGTTAGTGACTTCAGGTGGTTTGGGAACGATGGGATTTGGAATTCCAGCAGCAATCGGTGCTAAAATTGCTAACCCAGATAAGGAAGTAGTCTTGTTTGTTGGGGATGGTGGTTTCCAAATGACTAACCAGGAATTGGCTATTTTGAACATTTACAAGGTACCAATCAAGGTAGTTATGCTGAACAACCACTCACTTGGAATGGTCCGCCAGTGGCAAGAATCCTTCTATGAAGGTAGAACATCTGAGTCTGTCTTTGATACCCTTCCTGATTTCCAACTGATGGCACAGGCTTACGGCATTAAAAACTATAAGTTTGACAATCCTGAGACCTTGGCTCAAGACCTTGAAGTCATCACTGAGAATGTTCCTATGCTAATCGAGGTAGATATTTCTCGTAAGGAACAGGTGTTACCAATGGTACCAGCTGGTAAGAGTAATCATGAGATGTTGGGGGTGAAGTTCCATGCGTAGAATGTTAACAGCAAAACTACAAAATCGTTCAGGAGTCCTCAATCGCTTTACAGGTGTCCTATCTCGTCGTCAGGTTAATATCGAAAGCATCTCTGTTGGAGCAACAGAAGATCCGAATGTATCGCGCATCACCATTATTATTGATGTTACTTCTCATGATGAAGTGGAGCAAATTATCAAACAACTTAATCGTCAGATTGATGTGATTCGCATTCGTGATATTACAGACAAGCCTCATTTGGAGCGCGAGGTGATTTTGGTTAAGATGTCAGCGCCAGCTGAGAAGCGAGCTGAGATTCTAGCGATTATTCAACCTTTCCGTGCAACGGTGGTAGACGTAGCGCCAAGCTCGATTACCATTCAGATGACAGGAAATGCTGAAAAGAGCGAAGCCCTACTGCGAGTCATTCGACCATACGGTATTCGTAATATTGCTCGAACGGGTGCTACTGGATTTACCCGCGATTAAAAATCCAACTTAAATTTGTTAAACCAGCCTAAAAGGCAATGAATAATAGAAAAGAGAGAAAACTATGGCAGTTCAAATGGAATACGAAAAAGATGTTAAAGTAGCAGCACTTGACGGTAAAAAAATCGCCGTTATCGGTTATGGTTCGCAAGGACATGCGCATGCTCAAAACTTGCGTGATTCAGGTCGTGATGTCATCATCGGTGTACGTCCAGGTAAATCTTTTGACAAAGCAAAAGAAGATGGATTTGACACTTACACAGTAGCAGAAGCAACTAAATTGGCTGACGTTATCATGATTTTGGCACCAGATGAAATCCAACAAGAATTGTACGAAGCAGAAATCGCTCCAAACTTGGAAGCTGGAAACGCAGTTGGATTGCTCATGGTTTCAACATCCACTTTGAATTTATCAAAGTACCTGCGGATGTAGATGTTTTCATGTGTGCTCCTAAAGGACCAGGACACTTGGTACGTCGCACTTACGAAGAAGGATTTGGTGTTCCAGCTCTTTATGCAGTATACCAAGATGCAACAGGAAATGCGAAAAACATTGCTATGGACTGGTGTAAAGGTGTTGGAGCTGCCCGTGTAGGTCTTCTTGAAACAACATACAAAGAAGAAACTGAAGAAGATTTGTTTGGTGAACAAGCTGTACTTTGTGGTGGTTTGACTGCCCTTATCGAAGCAGGTTTCGAAGTCTTGACAGAAGCAGGTTACGCTCCAGAATTGGCTTACTTTGAAGTTCTTCACGAAATGAAATTGATCGTTGACTTGATCTACGAAGGTGGATTCAAGAAAATGCGTCAATCAATTTCAAACACTGCTGAATACGGTGACTATGTATCAGGTCCACGTGTGATTACTGAGCAAGTTAAAGAAAACATGAAAGCTGTCTTGGCAGACATCCAAAATGGTAAATTTGCAAATGACTTTGTAAATGACTATAAAGCTGGACGTCCAAAATTGACTGCTTACCGTGAACAAGCAGCTAACCTTGAAATTGAAAAAGTTGGTGCAGAATTGCGTAAAGCAATGCCATTCGTTGGTAAAAACGACGATGATGCATTTAAAATCTATAACTAATTGATAGAAATTAAGGTGAAGGCGAGTTGGGGGACTAACTCGCTTTTATAATCAATTCATCTCTTTTTAAAAAGGATGGATTACGATAAGTATGAAATAGTCTAGGAGAAAATGATGTTAAGTTCAAAAGATATAATCAAGGCTCATAAGGTCTTGAATGGTGTGGTTGTGAATACCCCACTGGATTACGACCATTATTTATCGGAGAAGTATGGTGCTAAGATTTATTTGAAAAAGGAAAATGCTCAACGTGTTCGTTCTTTTAAGATCCGTGGTGCCTATTATGCTATTTCCCAGCTCAGCAAGGAAGAGCGTGAGCGTGGGGTAGTCTGTGCTTCTGCGGGGAAATCATGCGCAGGGAGTAGCCTATACCTGTAATGAGATGAAAATTCCTGCTACTATTTTTATGCCCAATTACTACTCCGCAACAAAAAGATTGGTCAAGTTCGCTTTTTTGGTGGGGATTTCGTAACCATTAAACTAGTTGGAGATACCTTTGATGCCTCAGCCTAAAGCAGCTCAAGAATTTACAGTCTCTGAAAATCGTACCTTTATTGATCCCTTTGATGATGCCCATGTTCAAGCAGGTCAAGGGACAGTTGCTTATGAGATTTTAGAAGAAGCTCGAAAAGAATCGATTGATTTTGATGCTGTCTTGGTTCCTGTTGGTGGTGGCGGTCTCATTGCTGGGGTTTCTACCTATATCAAGGAAACAAGTCCAGAGATTGAGGTTATCGGAGTAGAGGCGAATGGAGCGCGTTCCATGAAGGCTGCCTTTGAAGCTGGTGGTCCAGTCAAACTCAAAGAAATTGACAAATTTGCGGATGGGATTGCTGTACAAAAGGTAGGTCAATTGACCTATGAAGCAACTCGTCAACATGTTCAAACCTTAGTAGGTGTCGATGAGGGATTGATTTCTGAAACTTTGATTGACCTCTACTCTAAACAAGGGATTGTAGCAGAGCCTGCTGGAGCGGCTAGTATCGCCTCTCTAGAGGTTTTAGCTGAATATATCAAGGGAAAAACCATTTGTTGTATCATTTCTGGAGGAAATAATGATATCAACCGTATGCCAGAAATGGAAGAGCGTGCCTTGATTTATGATGGTATCAAGCATTACTTTGTGGTCAATTTTCCACAGCGTCCAGGTGCTCTGCGTGAGTTTGTAAATGATATCCTGGGACCAAATGATGATATCACACGTTTTGAGTATATCAAACGAGCTAGCAAGGGAACAGGGCCTGTATTGATTGGGATCGCTTTGGCAGATAAGCATGATTATGCAGGATTGATTCGTCGAATGGAAGGTTTTGATCCATCTTATATTAACTTAAATGGTAATGAAACGCTCTATAATATGCTTGTCTGAGGACTAATAAAAAAATATCATATTATTTGCACAACTGATGTATAGGTGCTATAATGAGGGTGAAGAAAGGGGGCGATTCCTATGGACTTAGGAAATCGATTACGCTATTTCTATCACAAGTCATTATAGTACCTATTATTTTTGATTCTGTTTATAGTAAGGGAGCAGAAATTACTTATTATATAAGGAGATTTTTTTGAAATCCACTATTTGTATATATCGCTAATCTGAACTTTCACTAAATATAATAGGAATTAGAAAAAAATAATCAATGTTTATGAGACAGATTTACTGAGTTAACTCAGAAAGATGAAAAGAAACTCAGGAGATAAACAATAGTGCTGAGACATGTAAACAGACTAGTGATACATGTTTCTCTAAATGACTCAGCTTTTGAAGAGTTTGAAGATGTAATCAGAAAGGTCAAGATTGATAAAAGTAAAGTAAATAGTACCAGTTGATAAAAGTGAATAAGATGCTAGATAAGGACAGGAAAAGAATATCAAAGAAGGAGAAAGAGAAAAAAACGGAATAGTTTAGTAGATAGTGTGAGAGAAAGACTATCTATTAGTGGATATTGATTTTAAAAGGAATATATAGAATGAAATTGAAGTAAAATCCTGTCTATCCTATTGAGAAACTGGCATTTCAGTATATATGAATATTTTTACAAATTTAAAGGTTTAATAATGCAATTATTTTTTAGGAGCATTTACTAATGGGTTTATAGTAAGCAAAAAAACCTATATATTATCGGCTTTTAATAAGATAGTAAGAAAAATATAAATCATTTATTTTTATTGAATATATGTTTTTTTATTGACAAAAGACATAAAAACGTATAGAATTAATATAACGTAAAAAGAAGAAAAATAGGAGAAGGACATGGCTAAGTCAAACTTTGAAAAAAAGTAGAATCAGTTGTTGGCTGGGTTCGTGATAAGAAAGATCACAGGCTACCGTATCTCTAAAGAAACGAATGCGCGTGAAATGTCTATCATTGCTCTAGCGCAGGGTCGTGCAAAAGTAAAAAATATTTCATTTGAAACAGCTCTAGGTTTAATTGATTTCTATGAAAAAAATCATGAAAAATTTGAAGATTAATCTTTGGATAATGGCGGATTCTTGAATAAGGGTCTGCCTTTTTCATTTTGATATCAATGAAAAATCAAAAGAGCAAACTAGGAAACTAGTTGATGCTCAAAACACTGTTTTGAGGTTGCAGATAGAGCTGCCGTTGTTTGAAGAGATTTTCGAAGAGTATGAGGACAGCAAAAAGACTGCACGATTTATGCAGCCTTTTCTTTTTATTTGAGATAACGTTGAAGGAACTCTTTTGTACGGTCTTCTTTAGGATTGGTGAAGAGGTCTTCTGGTTTGCCTTCTTCAGCAATCACACCCTTATCCATAAAGATAACACGGTGAGAGACATCACGGGCGAATTCCATTTCGTGGGTTACGACAATCATAGTCAAGCCTTCCTGAGCCAGATCCTGCATGATTTTGAGGACTTCTCCAACCATTTCTGGATCGAGAGCTGATGTTGGTTCATCAAAGAGAATAGCGTCAGGATTCATGGAGAGGGCACGAGCGATGGCTACACGTTGTTTTTGACCACCTGAGAGTTGTTTTGGTTTCGCTTGCCAGTAGCGTTCTCCCATGCCGACCTTTTCAAGGTTTTCTTTGGCAATCTTTTCAGCTTCTGTACGTTCGCGTTTAAGGACAGTTGTCTGAGCGACAATTGTGTTTTCAAGCACGTTAAGATTTTCAAAGAGGTTAAAGGATTGGAACACCATCCCCAACTTTTCACGGTATTGCGTGAGGTCATAGCCTTTTTCGAGGACGTTTTGTCCATGATAAAGGATTTGTCCATCAGTTGGTGTTTCAAGTAGGTTAATGGAGCGTAGGAAGGTTGATTTTCCGCTTCCAGAGCTTCCGATGATAGAGATTACCTCTCCCTTGTGGACAGTGAGAGAAATGTCTTTTAGCACTTCGTTTTGTCCATAGGATTTTTTGAGGTGTTTAATTTCAAGGATTGCTTGTGTCATTATTTCAAATCCTCCGTTTGCATTTGGTTAGCACCTGTAGTATAGGTATCCATGTCCATGCGGCGTTCGATGAAGCGTAGGATACGTGTTACGGTGAAGGTGAGGACAAAGTAAATCACGGCGATGATTGTAAATGTCTGGAAGTATTGATAGGTTTGAGTTGCCACGGTATTTCCTGAGAAATAAAGTTCGACAACAGAGATAACGTTCAATACAGATGTATCTTTGATATTGATGACAAATTCATTACCAGTTGCTGGTAGGATGTTACGGACTACTTGAGGGAGGACAATCTTACGCATGGTTTGGTTATGAGTCATACCAAGAGCAGTCGCAGCTTCAAATTGTCCCTTGTCAACTGCTAGGATACCACCACGGACGATTTCAGTCATGTAGGCACCAGTGTTGATCGAAACGATGAAGATAGCAGCCAGTGTGCGGTCAAGGTTGATACCGAAAGCTTGGGCAGTTCCATAGTAGATAACCATCGATTGAACAATCATTGGTGTACCACGGAAAATTTCAATATAGACATTGAGGATCCAGCCGACTAGTTTTTGTAGGCCGTAAATGGCTTTATTCTCAGAGAGAGGAGCAGTACGGAAGACACCAATGGCAAGACCGATAATGAGACCTATGATGGTTCCGACGATAGAGATTAAAGAGTGATACCAGCACCACGTAAGAGTTGTTGCCAGTTTTCAGAAAGAATTTTAGCGACTTGGCTAAAGAAACTACTGCTAGTCTCTTCAGTTGTTGTAGCTTCGGCAGGTTGTTCCTTGATCATACGATCCATCAAGGCAACTTGATCGTCTTTTGAAATGGTTTCAATGCTGGCATTGATTTGGCTAATACGGTTGTCATCTTTACGAAGTCCAATGGCGATAGCTGTATCTTCTTCCCCCGTTTTGAAACCTGGTTCTACTTGAACCATCTTGAACTTAGAGTTAGCAGCTTCAGCAGTCAGAGCTTCTGGGCGTTCAGAAACATAAGCATCGATGACACCAGCCTCAAGAGCTTGGCGCATTTGAGCGAAGTCTCCCATGGCTGTTTCTTTTTTAGCACCTGGGATTTGTGCAATCAAGTCATAAAGGTATACACCTTGTTGAGAAGTGATTTTCGCACCGTTAAAGTCATCCAAAGATTTGGCATTTGCGTAGGCAGAATCTTTTTTGACTAGTAGGACAGGTTCGCTAGTGTAGTAACTGCTTGAAAAGGCAATCTCTTGTTTGCGTTCTGCAGTTGGACTCATACCTGCGATAATCATGTCAATCTTACCAGAAGTAAGGGCAGGGACTAGACCTTCCCACTTGGTTTTAACAACCAAAGGTTCTTTACCTAAGTCCTTAGCGATTTTCTTGGCGATTTGAACATCGTATCCATTGGCATACTGGTTAGTCCCATCGATTTTGACAGCTCCCATTGCTATCATCATCCTGAGTCCAGTTAAAGGGAGCATATGCTGCTTCCATCCCGATGCGTAAATATTCATCGGCTTGAGCAACATTGACAAGTCCCAGCATCAGCAAGAGACTTGTGAAAATAGATAAGTATATTTTTCTCATGATTTCTCCTATTTCTAATCTATTAAAAAATAACTGTCTCCTATTTTATCGAAAAAAACTCTATTTTTCAATATAGGTAAGCCCTTACTTGAGAAAAATGATATAATGATAGCAAAGATAAAAAGGGGGCTTAGTTGATGAAAAAAACTTTTTTCTTACTGGTGTTAGGCTTGTTTTGCCTTCTGCCACTCTCTGTTTTTGCCATTGATTTCAAGATAAACTCTTACCAAGGGGATTTGTATATTCATGCAGACAATACGGCAGAATTTAGACAAAGGATAGTTTATCAGTTTGAGGAGGACTTTAAGGGCCAAATCGTGGGACTTGGACGTGCTGGCAAGATGCCTAGTGGATTTGACATTGACTCTCATCCAAAGGTTCAGGCTGCGAAAAACGGTGCTGAGCTGACAGATGTTACTAGCGAAGTGATAGAAGGAGCAGATGGTTATACTGTTAAAGTTTATAATCCAGGTCAAGATGGTGACACAGTTGAAGTTGACCTCACATGGAATTTAAAAAATTTGCTTTTTCTATATGATGACATCGCTGAATTAAATTGGCAACCTCTGACAGATAGTTCAGGAGCTATTGGAAAGTTTGAATTTCATGTAAGGGGAGACAAGGGGGCTGAAAAACTCTTTTTCCATACAGGGAAACTTTTTAGAGAGGGAACGGTTGAAAAGAGTAACCTTGATTATACTATCCGTTTAGACAATCTTCCGCCTAAGCGGGAGTTGAATTGCATGCCTACTGGCCTCGAACTGATTTTGCTAGCGCTAGGGATCAGGGATTGAAAGGAAATCGTTTAGAAGAGTTTAATAAGATAGAAGACTCGATTGTTTAAAGAAAAAGAGCAAAGTAAACAACTCGTTACTTGGGTCTTCCTTCGATACTTTCTATCTCCTTGTTATTGAGTATTTGCTTCTATTTTATCTATAGAAGAAAGACCACTCCTTCCGTCAAATATGCCAAAAAAATCATCGTATCTATGAACCACCAATGGAATTAGAGCCTATGGTTTTATCAGAAGCAGTCTACTCGACCTCCTTGGAAGAAGTGAGTCCTCTAACAAAAGGAGCAGGTAAATTTACCTTTGACCAACTTATTCAAGCTACCTTGCTAGATGTGATAGACCGTGGGAATGTTTCTATCATTTCAGAAGGAGATGCAGTTGGTTTGAAGCTAGTAAAAGAAGATGGTTTGTCAAGTTTTGAGAAAGACTGTCTAAATCTGGCTTTTTCAGGCAAAAAAGAAGAAACTCTTTCCAATTTGTTTGCGGATTACAAGGTATCTGATAGTCTTTATCGTAGAGCAAAAGTCTCTGATGAAAAACGGATTCAAGCAAGAGGGCTTCAACTCAAATCTTCTTTTGAAGAAGTATTGAACCAGATGCAAGAAGGAGTGAGAAAACGAGTTTCCTTCTGGGGGCTTCCGGATTATTATCGTCCTTTAACTGGTGGGGAAAAGGCCTTGCAAGTAGGTATGGGTGTCTTGACTATCTTGCCCCTATTTATCGGATTTGGTTTGTTCTTGTACAGTTTGGATGTTTATGGCTATCTTTACCTCCTCTTGCCAATACTTGGTTTTCTAGGTTTGGTTTTGGCTGTTTTCTATTATTGGAAGCTTCGATTAGATAATCGTGATGGTGTCCTAAATGAAGCAGGAGCAGAAGTCTACTATCTCTGGACCAGTTTTGAAAATATGTTGCGTGAGATTGCACGATTGGATCAGGCTGAATTGGAAAGTATTGTGGTCTGGAATCGCCTCTTGGTCTATGCGACCTTTATTTGGCTATGCGGACAAGGTCAGTCATTTGATGAAGGTTCATCAGATTCAAGTGGAAAATCCAGATATCAATCTCTATGTAGCTTATGGCTGGCACAGTATGTTTTATCATTCAAGCGCGCAAATGAGCCATTATGCTCAGTGTCGCAAATACAGCAAGTACCTACTCCGTATCTTCTGGAAGTGGAAGTTCTGGTGGTGGCTTCTCTGGAGGCGGAGGTGGTGGCAGTATCGGCGCCTTTTAAAGAGAGCTATCAAGACTGAAAAATATGCTATAATGGAAGATAGAAAAAGGAGTAATCTATGTATCTTATTGAAATTTTAAAATCTATCTTCTTCGGTATTGTTGAAGGAATTACGGAATGGTTGCCGATTTCCAGTACAGGTCACTTGATTTTAGCAGAGGAGTTTATCCAATACCAAAATCAGAATGAAGCTTTTATGTCCATGTTTAATGTCGTGATTCAGCTTGGTGCGATTTTAGCGGTTATGGTGATTTACTTTAACAAGCTCAATCCTTTCAAACCGACTAAGGACAAGCAGGAAGTTCGTAAGACTTGGAGACTGTGGTTGAGGTCTTGGTTGCCACTTTGCCTTTACTTGCCGTCTTTAAATTTGATGATTGGTTTGATACCCACTTCCATAACATGGTTTCAGTTGCTCTCATGTTGATTATCTATGGGATTGCCTTTATCTATTTGGAAAAGCGCAATAAAGCGCGTGCTATCGAGCCAAGTGTAACAGAGTTGGACAAGCTTCCTTATACGACAGCTTTCTATATCGGACTCTTCCAAGTTCTTGCCCTTTTACCAGGAACCAGTCGTTCTGGGGCAACGATTGTCGGTGGTTTGTTAAATGGAACCAGTCGTTCTGTTGTGACAGAATTTACCTTCTATCTTGGAATTCCTGTTATGTTTGGAGCTAGTGCCTTAAAGATTTTCAAATTTGTGAAAAGCAGGACAGCTCTTGAGCTTTGGGCAATTGTTCTTGCTCTTGGTTGCGATGGGAGTCGCCTTTTGCAGTCAGCATGGTCGCTATTCGTTTCTTGACCAGCTATGTGAAAAAACACGACTTTACCCTTTTTGGTAAATACCGTATCGTGCTTGGTAGTATCTTGCTACTTTATAGCTTTGTTCGTTTATTTGTATAAGAAAAACCTTGAAGGGTTCAGGTCTCTTCAAGCGTTTCAAAAAACTCCAGATTTTCATGAGTAAAATCCTCCAATCAGGCGGACACCTCTTTCTTTCTCGCTTAATTCTTCATAGAGTTGCAGGGCTATTTGGCTTATCTGACTAGCATCCTGTGTTTTTTGAGCAAGACTTTTTCGTTTAGTAAGAGTTGAAAAGTCCTCGTAGCGGATTTTCAAAATGACAATTTTTCCAGCTTTTTCTTGTTGATTGAGATTGAGAGCGACTCTTTCTGATAGGAGAGTCAGCTCTTTTTTGATATCTTCCTCGGCACGGAGAATCTTTCCATAGGTTTTCTCCTTCCCGATTGATTTACGGATGCGATTGGATTTGACTGGGGAATTGTGAATGCCACGAGCCTTTCGATAAAGGTCATAGCCCAGTCTGCCAAAAGCGGTCTATTAGGGTCACTTCAGGAACTTCAAGTAAATCAGCGCCAGTAAAAACACCCATTTGATGAAGACGTTCTACTGTCTTTTTTCCTACTCCATGAAACTTGGAAATATCCATTTGTTTGAGAAAATCCTCAGCCTGGTCAGGTAGAATCACTGTCAAACCATGTGGTTTTTGATAATCGCTAGCCATTTTAGCTAAGAATTTGTTGTAAGAAACGCCGGCAGAAGCAGTTAGATGGAGTTCTTGCCAGATATCCTCTTGAATGAGGCGAGCGATTTTGACCGCTGACTTGATACCGAGTTTATTTTCTGTTACATCCAAATAGGCTTCGTCAATACTCATAGGTTCAATCAAATCTGTATAGCGCTTAAAAATAGCTCGAATCTGGAGTCCCACAGCTTTGTATTTCTCATAATTTCCTGAGATGAAGACGGCCTGGGGACAACGCTCATAGGCTTCCTTAGAGCTCATGGCTGAATGGACACCAAAAGCTCGCGCCTCATAGCTACAGGTAGAAACGACTCCCCGCCCACCTGTTTGCCGAGGGTCATTGCCGATAATGACAGGTTTTCCTCTGAGTTTAGGATTATCTCTGATTTCCACCGCAGCAAAAAAGGCATCCATGTCAATATGGATGATTTTTCTTGACAAATCATTTAATAAAGGAAAAATCAACATGCCTAGCCCCCCTTTTTACAGCTTATTTTCTTTTATTATACCCTTTTTTCTGAAAAAAGGAAAAAAGGGTATATTTTTTTCAAAAATATAATACAGTTTGGGATAAAACACAGACTGTTTTAGAAAAGAAAGTGTAAAAATAGGGATTTTCCACTTGTTGAAAACGATTACTGTATGGTATACTTGTCTCATGAATGTAACAGATGACTGTTACTAGAAAGAAAAAAGAGGACATTAACATGGTTGTTAAGACAGTTGTTGAAGCACAAGATATTTTTGATAAAGCTTGGGAAGGCTTCAAAGGCGTAGATTGGAAAGAAAAAGCAAGTGTATCACGCTTCGTACAAGCTAACTACACACCTTACGATGGAGACGAAAGCTTCCTCGCAGGACCAACAGAACGTTCACTTCACATCAAAAAAATTGTAGAAGAAACTAAGGCTCACTACGAAGAAACTCGTTTCCCAATGGACACTCGTCCAACTTCTATCGCTGATATCCCTGCTGGATTTATCGATAAAGAAAACGAAGTTATCTTTGGTATCCAAAATGACGAACTCTTCAAATTGAACTTCATGCCAAAAGGTGGTATCCGTATGGCTGAAACTACTTTGAAAGAAAATGGATACGAACCAGATCCAGCTGTTCACGAAATCTTTACTAAATACGTAACAACAGTTAACGACGGTATCTTCCGTGCTTACACTTCAAACATCCGTCGCGCTCGTCACGCTCACACTGTAACTGGTCTTCCAGATGCATACTCACGCGGACGTATCATCGGTGTTTACGCACGTCTTGCTCTTTACGGTGCAGACTACTTGATGCAAGAAAAAGTAAACGATTGGAATGCAATCGAAGAAATCGATGAAGAAACAATCCGTCTTCGTGAAGAAATCAACCTTCAATACCAAGCATTGCAACAAGTTGTTCGCTTGGGTGACCTTTACGGAGTTGACGTTCGCAAACCAGCGATGAACGTTAAAGAAGCAATCCAATGGGTTAACATCGCCTTCATGTCTGTCTGCCGTGTTATCAACGGTGCTGCTACATCTCTAGGACGTGTGCCAATCGTATTGGACATCTTTGCAGAACGTGACCTTGCTCGTGGTACATTTACTGAATCAGAAATCCAAGAATTCGTTGATGATTTCGTTATGAAACTTCGTACAGTTAAATTTGCTCGTACAAAAGCTTATGACCAATTGTACTCAGGTGACCCAACTTTCATCACAACTTCTATGGCTGGTATGGGTAACGACGGTCGTCACCGTGTTACTAAGATGGACTACCGTTTCTTGAACACTCTTGACAATATCGGTAACTCTCCAGAACCAAACTTGACAGTTCTTTGGACTGACAAATTGCCATACAACTTCCGTCGCTACTGTATGCATATGAGCCACAAACACTCTTCTATCCAATACGAAGGTGTAACAACAATGGCTAAAGACGGATATGGTGAAATGAGCTGTATCTCATGCTGTGTGTCTCCACTTGACCCAGAAAATGAAGAACAACGCCACAACATCCAGTACTTTGGTGCTCGTGTAAACGTATTGAAAGCCCTTCTTACTGGTTTGAACGGTGGTTACGACGATGTTCACAAAGACTACAAAGTATTTGACATCGAACCAATCCGTGACGAAGTTCTTGAATTTGAATCAGTTAAAGCTAACTTTGAAAAATCTCTTGACTGGTTGACTGACACTTACGTAGATGCTTTGAACATCATCCACTACATGACTGATAAGTACAACTACGAAGCTGTTCAAATGGCCTTCTTGCCAACTAAACAACGTGCCAACATGGGATTCGGTATCTGTGGATTTGCCAACACTGTTGATACATTGTCAGCTATCAAATACGCTACAGTTAAACCAATCCGTGATGAAAATGGCTACATCTACGATTACGAAACAATCGGTGAATACCCACGTTGGGGTGAAGATGACCCACGTTCAAACGAATTGGCAGAATGGTTGATCGAAGCTTACACAACTCGTCTACGTAGCCACAAACTTTACAAAGACGCTGAAGCTACAGTATCACTTTTGACAATCACATCTAACGTTGCTTACTCTAAACAAACTGGTAACTCACCAGTCCACAAAGGTGTATACCTCAACGAAGATGGTTCTGTGAACTTGTCTAAACTTGAATTCTTCTCACCAGGTGCTAACCCATCTAACAAAGCTAAAGGTGGATGGTTGCAAAACTTGAACTCACTTTCTAGCCTTGACTTTAGTTATGCAGCTGATGGTATCTCATTGACTACTCAGGTTTCTCCACGTGCTCTTGGTAAGACTCGTGACGAACAAGTTGATAACTTGGTAACAATCCTTGATGGTTACTTCGAAAACGGTGGACAACACGTTAACTTGAACGTTATGGACTTGAACGATGTTTACGAAAAGATCATGTCAGGTGAAGACGTTATCGTACGTATCTCTGGATACTGTGTAAACACTAAATACCTCACTCCAGAACAAAAAACTGAATTGACACAACGTGTCTTCCACGAAGTTCTTTCAATGGATGATGCCTTGGATGCATTGAGCTAATCTAGTTCTTGAATAATGAAAAAAGGAACCCTCGGTCAGTCGACTGAGGGTTGTTTTTGGGCTCTTAAATTCCTTAAGTCAGGTACTGAAATGTCTGACCGGGATTCAAAGATACTTGTTGAGTTGCGGGAGGTATTTGATACTTAATGAAAATCAAAGAGCAAACTAGGAAGCTAGCCACAGTTTGCTCAAAACACTGTTTTGAGGTTGTAGATAAGACTGACAAAGTCAGTCACATATATACGGCAAGGCGAAGCTGACGTGGTTTGAATTTTATTTTCGAAGAGTATGAAAATAAAAACACCACACTTGTAAGACACAAGGTGTGGTTATATTTTATCTCTTAGACCAAGTTCTCTTCATAAAGAGAAGTAGGATTGGATAAATCTCCAAGCGCCCTGCAATCATTGCAAAGGAGAGGAGAATTTTTGAGATAGGACTAAAGATTGAGAAACTAGAAGTGGTTCCTAGAATAGGTCCGATATTATTGAAACAGCTAAAGACAGAACTGGTAACGACTAGAAAATCATTGCTATCTAGGCTGACAATAAAGATAAGGGATAGCAAAATCATAGAATAGATGACAAAGTACTTGAGAATCTTATGCTGGGTATCTTTGTCAATCACCGTTTTATTAACATGGAGGGTCAAAACACGGTGGGGCGATAGGATTGACAAAATTTGGTTTTTAGCAATTTTTGAAAGGATGAGGCCTCGAATAACCTTGAGTCCACCTGCGGTTGAACCAGCAGAACCACCGATTCCCATGAGGAAGAGAAGGATAAACTGGGAGAAGAGGGGCCAGTTGGTAATATCTCCGTAACCAAAACCAGTCGTTGTAATGATATTGGAAACTTGGAAGAAGGCCATTTCAAAGCTCTTGGAAAATCCTGGATAGAGATAGAGGGTATTGAGGCTAATCAAGCCTGTAGAAAGCAGTACAATGACCAAGTAAGCTCGAAGTTCTTCATCTCCAAAGAAGGCCTTGACGCGACGGAGCATGAGGTAGTAGTAGAGATTAAAATTTACCCCAAAAACCAAAACTCCGATACTAACTAGATAGGTAATCAGTGAGCTACCATAGTGAGCAATTCCATCGTTATAGACTGTAAAACCTCCTGTACCTGCTGTCCCCATAGCAATGACAAAACTATCAAATAGGGGCATGCCAGCCAGATAATAGATGATGACAAAGAGGGAGAAGAGAGCTAGATAAAGGAGATAGAGAATCTGGGCAGTATGTTTTTGAGTTTGGATACAACCTTACCAAAAACAGGGCCAGGAACCTCAGCTTTCATCACTTCTAGGTGGCTATTCTTGGCATTGTCCATAATAGCAAGTGCAAAAACAAGCACTCCCATCCCTCCAATCAAGTGGGTAAAACTTCGCCAGAAGAGGAGGGAACGACTGAGAACCGAAACGTCGTTCAGAATAGTTGCTCCAGTAGTTGTAAAGCCAGAACTGATTTCAAAAAAGGCATCGATAACGCTGGGAATTTGTCTAGCAAAGACAAAGGGGAGACCACCAAAGAAGGACCAAAGGATCCAACAGAGGGCAACAATCAAGACTCCCTCCTTGGCATAAATCCGTTGATTTTTGGGCTTTTGTAAAATTCCTGAACCGCCTAGTAATACGAGAATCCCTATTGTTGAAAAGAGGGCCGTAAAGACTTGGCTCGATTCACGGTAATAGACAGCGACAGACACAGGAACCAAAAGAAGAACAGCTTCAATCAAAAGTAATTTTGAAAGGAGGTAACGAATCATACTTTTATTCATTTCTTACCTCGCGATCAAGTCATAAATCTTGGTGATGTTTGGCAACAAGGTTGTTACTAGGAGCTTGTCTCCAACTTCCAACATATCCTCCCCAGTAGGGAAAATAGTCTTGCCTTTTCGAATGATAGCTGCAATAAGAACCCCTTTTTTCAGTTTGAGTTGAGAAAGAGGTTTGGCAGTCATCTTATTAGCTTCCTTGATATGAAATTGCAGGGTTTCGATTTGGCCATTGGCTAGATGGTGCATGGCTTGAAGGTCTGAATACTGGGCATTAACACGACCACGAATAAAGTGCATGATTGTATCTACAGCGATGCTTTTAGGTGTGATGATACTTGAAAAATCAGGCGCATTGATAATCTCGAGGAGACTGGTACGATTGACCTTGGTGATATTTTTTTGTACACCTACCCTGTCAAGGAACATAGAGGTAATCAGATTTTCCTCATCGACTCCTGTTAGAGTCGCAACGGCATCATAGTTTTGAGCACTTTCTTCCAGCAGGATATCTTTTGCGGTACCATCTCCTTGAACGATATAGAGATTTGGGAATTTCTCGCTAAAGAAGCTGGCGATTTCAGGATTGATTTCAATAACCTTGGTATCGATACGACTGTCTTGGAGGATACCTAGTAGATAATAGGCAATTCTACCAGCTCCAACAATAAGAAGACTCTTCACGGCACGAGACTTGAAATAATTATGGAAGAGCATCATGTCAACACGGTTACCAGTGACAAAGATTCTATCTTTATCCTGTACAGTCATGTCACCGCTTGGAATGATAATTTGATGATCCCTCTCTATCGCACAGACAATGACATTGCCGAATTTTTTCCGAAAATCAGAAATGGGCATTTGGCAAAGACCACTGGAGGATTTAACAGTGAATTCCATCAAGCTGACCCGTCCACCAAAGAAACGTTCGACAGAGAGGGCGTTGGGGAAGTCAATGATATTAGCAATAGCGCGGGCAGCCAAGAGCTCAGGATTAACGATAAGAGAAAAACCGAGAATATTCTTTTCCTTGAAATAAGAGTTAGAATATTCAGGGTTCCGCACCCGAACGATGGTCTCTTTAGCTCCCATTTTTTTGGCTAGAACGGCTGCAATCATGTTCACTTCATCGTATTCAGTCAGGGCGATAAAGATATCACAATCCTGGACACTGGCTTGCTCAAGGATGGTAAAATCGGCCCCGTTACCAAGGATACCCATGATATCAAAGCGATTGACAATATGATTGAGGACAGCTTCGTTTTGCTCAATCAGCAAAACATCGTGCTTTTCTGCAACCAAGGAGCGACAGAGGGCAGAACCAACTTTTCCCCCTCCGACAAGGATAATTTTCATAATAAAACCTACTTCTTCATTATGTAACTATCATACCTTTTTTCAAGAAAAAATGCACCTACTAGCTAATCACCAGAGTTTTTAGTAGGAAATTTGCTATAAGGTAAAACTATACCCTAATCAATTGAAATAGCTATTAGCAACTTTCTATGAAATATGGTATGATAAAGGATATACAAGGAGATAAAATGAATAATAATTTACTGGTATTACAATCAGACTTTGGTCTGGTTGATGGTGCGGTATCGGCTATGATTGGAGTGGCTTTAGAAGAGTCTCCAACCTTAAAAATTCATCATTTGACGCACGATATCACGCCTTATAATATTTTTGAGGGGAGTTACCGTCTCTTTCAGACGGTGGATTACTGGCCTGAGGGAACGACATTTGTATCGGTGGTCGATCCAGGTGTCGGCTCGAAACGTAAGAGTGTGGTTGCCAAGACTGCAAAAAATCAATACATTGTCACGCCAGATAATGGGACGCTTTCTTTTATCAAGAAACACGTTGGCATTGTAGCTATTCGTGAGATTTCTGAAGTGGCCAATAGACGTCAAAATACAGAGCATTCTTATACCTTCCACGGTCGAGATGTCTATGCCTATACTGGTGCTAAACTAGCCAGTGGTCACATTAGTTTTGAGGAAGTGGGGCCAGAGCTCAGTGTGGATCAGATTGTGGAGCTTCCAGTCGTAGAGACAATCATAGAAGATCATCTGGTGAAGGGAGCTATTGATATTCTGGATGTGCGTTTTGGTTCGCTTTGGACCTCTATCACGCGAGAAGAATTTTACAAGCTGGAACCAGCATTCGGTGACCGTTTTGAAGTGACTATCTATCACGCTGATATGCTGGTCTATCAAAATCAGGTTGTTTATGGCAAATCATTTGCAGATGTGAGAATTGGGCAACCCATCCTTTACATCAACTCTCTCTATCGTTTAGGTCTGGCTATCAACCAAGGTTCCTTTGCCAAGGCCTATAATGTGGGTGTCGGTTCATCTTGGACCATTGAAATAAAGAAAATAGAATCATAAAATAGGAGAATATAGATGAAAAATCAATCAATTAAACAAGTTGTTGCTATCGGTGTTGGAGCTGCGCTCTTTGTTGTCATCGGGATGATCAGCATTCCGACACCCTGTTCCAAATACAAGCATCCAGCTTCAGTATGCGGTACAGAGCCTCTTGTCTATTATTTTTGGCCCTCTAGTGGGTCTACTTGTCTGGTTTAATTGGGCATGCAGTGAAGGACTCTATTGCTGGCTATGGTCTGTGGTGGACTTGGATTATCGCTAGTGGGTCTCTTTGGTCTAGCTCGTCGGACTCTTTAGAAAATACATTCGAGTAACACAGGGTGTTTTTGAGTTGAAGGATATTGTCTTCTTTAACCTCATTCAGATTGTTGCAAATGCTCTTGTTTGGGGTGTCTTGGCACCACTTGGAGATGTTGTGATTTATCAAGAAGCAGCAGAAAAAGTATTTGCCCAAGGGATTGTTGCGGGAATTGCTAATGCTGTAACTGTAGCTATCGCAGGTACCCTTCTCTTGCTAGCTTATTCACGTACGCAGACTCGTTCAGGAAGTTTGAAAAAGGATTAATATAAGGGAAAAGGCTGGGAAACCAGTCTTTTTTTCGATGTTTATAGATTAGTTAGGCAAGCAAGTTTAGGATAGGAATCTTGTTGACGCTAAGATTTTAAGAGAAGAGACTGCAAGAAGGGGTAGATTTATGATAAAATAGAAGTCTAAGAAGCGAATGAAGAGAGTAAGATGAAAGAAGCTATAATTGAGTGGAAGGATTTCTCTTTCCAGTATGAAACGCAACAAGAACCAACCTTGCAAGGAGTGGACTTGACCATTTATAAGGGAGAGAAAGTCTTAATTGTTGGGCCATCTGGGTCAGGTAAGTCGACCTTGGGTCAATGTTTGAATGGGATTATTCCCAATATTTACAAGGGTCAGACGTCTGGAGAATTTTTGATTAAGGGGCAAGCAGCCTTTGATATGAGTATCTATGATAAATCTCATCTGGTTAGCACGGTTTTGCAGGATACAGATGGGCAGTTTATCGGGTTGTCCGTGGCAGAAGATTTGGCTTTTGCTCTAGAAAATGATGTAACAAGTTTAGAAGAGATGAAAAGCCGTGTTCATAAATGGGCTGAAAAGCTGGACCTTCTTTCTTTACTGTCTCAGCGTCCTCAGGATTTGTCAGGTGGACAAAAGCAGCGAGTCAGTCTGGCTGGTGTCTTGATTGATGAGAGTCCGATTCTTTTGTTTGATGAGCCACTCGCCAATCTGGATCCCAAGTCAGGTCAGGATATTATCGAATTGATTGATCAGATTCATAAGGAGGAGGGGGACGACGACTCTTATTATCGAGCACCGTTTGGAGGATGTTCTGCATCGCCCTGTAGATCGGATTGTCTTGATCAATGATGGTCGTATTCTCTTTAATGGGAGTCCTGACCAGTTACTGGCGACTGATTTATTGACCCAAAATGGAATCCGAGAACCCCTTTATCTAACCACTCTCCGTCAATTGGGTGTGGATTTAGCCAAGGAAGAACAATTAGCAGATCTAGATAACTTGTCTATCTCAAAAGGTCAGGTTCAGTTGCGGACGGAACTGGTAAAAGAAACCCCAGAATTGCAGTCACTCTTTAGACTAGAGGACGTGTCGTTTTCTTATGATGATAGACCGATTTTAAAATCCATTCATTTAGATATTAAAAAGGGTGAAAAGATTGCCATTGTCGGGAAAAATGGAGCAGGGAAGTCAACTCTAGCCAAGGCTTTAAGTAGTTTTATCCAGACGGAAGGTCGCTATCTTTGGGAAGGGACAGGATATAAAAGGAGATTCTGTTGCAGAGCGGGCGGAACGAGTAGGCTATGTGCTGCAAAAATCCCTAATCAAATGATTTCAACCAATATGATTTTTGATGAGGTGGCTCTGGGACTTCGTTTGCGAGGTGTGGACGAGCAGGAAATTGAAACGAGAGTATATGAAACCTTGAGAATTTGTGGTCTCTATGAATTCCGTAATTGGCCCATTTCTGCCCTGTCATTTGGTCAGAAAAAACGTGTCACTATTGCCTCGATTTTGGTCTTTAGGGAGCTGAAATTATCCTCTTAGATGAACCGACAGCAGGTCAAGACCAGAAGAACTATACTGAGATTATGGAATTTCTCGAAGAGTTGCATCAAAAAGGTCATACCATTGTCATGATTACCCATGATATGCAATTGATGCTGGATTATTCAGACCGAGCTCTTGTCATGGTGGATGGGGAATTGATTGCCGATACTGATCCAGCTAGTCTTTTGAGTAATCCTGAGTTGTTAGTAAAAGCCAACCTAAAAGAAACTTCAATCTTTAACTTGGCCAAGAAACTCGACGTGGATCCACTTGCTTTAACGGCATTTTACAAAGAAAGGAGAGAAGGATGCAAGCTAAATTAATCGGTTACCAGCATAGAGATACTGTGATTCATCGCTTGTCAGGAGCTGGGAAACTCCTCTTTTTCATTCTCGTATCATTGGCTGCCATGATTAGCTATGATACCAGACTGCTTGTTCTGATTGCTATCTTTTCGGTCTTTCTCCTCTATTTGTCAGAAATCCGTTTCAAAGATGTTTCCTTTGTAGCCGTTTTTGCGACGGTATTTGCCGTTTTAAACGTTTTGATGGTCTATCTCTTTTCTCCCGAGTATGGGGTTGGACTTTACGGAGAGAGAGTGTGATTTGGCAGGGAATCGGTGCTCACACTCTGACCAGTCAAGAGCTCTTTTTATCTGCTAAATCTGGCTATTAAGTACCTTTTGCACTATTCCTCTGGCTATTATCTTTTTGATGACAACCCATCCTAGTCAGTTTGCTTCCAGTTTAAATCAAATTGGTGTGCCTTACAAGATTGCCTATTCAGTCAGCCTGACTTTGCGCTATATTCCAGATTTGCAGGAAGAATTCTTTACTATCAAGATGTCTCAGGAAGCGCGTGGGATGGAATTATCCAAGAAAGCTTCTCTTATGCAACGAATCAAAGGCAATCTGCGCATTATTACTCCCTTGATTTTTAGCTCGCTAGAACGCATTGATACCATCGCGACCGCCATGGAGCTTCGGCGCTTTGGGAAAGAGAAAAAACGCACTTGGTATAGTTATCAGGCCTTGAAAAAAGGAGATTATCTTACCTTGCTCTTGGCAGCCTTGTTTTTAGTAGCTAGTTTACTACTTATCTTGCAGAATCAGGGACGATTTTACAACCCTTGGAAATAGCTTGAAAAAATTGAAAAAATCAAGTCGTTTCTATTGACAATGATTCTGAAAGTGTTATACTAAGAAAGTAGTTTCGCTGATTTACTTCAAACCTGTTGTGAGGTAAGTTAACGATGCCTTAACCACGCTGTTTGCTGAGCTTGACTCCGGGCAGTGTGGCTATTTTTTTGCAATGGTGAAAGGAAGCAAGTCATGACAAATCACATTGTATTATTTGAACCTCAAATTCCACAAAATACAGGCAATATCGCGCGTACTTGCGCTGCGACCAATTCTCCCCTCCACATCATCAAGCCAATGGGCTTTCCTATCGATGACCGCAAGATGAAGCGAGCTGGATTGGATTATTGGGATAAAGCTAGAGATTTATTTTTACGAGAGTTTGGAGGATTTCATGTCTCAGATGAAGGGCAAACTCTATCTGATTTCTAAATTCGCGGAAAAAGTCTATTCTGATGTGGATTTATCGACTAAAGAAGACCATTATTTTCTCTTTGGACGTGAAGACAAGGGTTTACCTGAGGACTTTATGCGAGAACATCCTGAGAAGGCTCTCCGTATTCCCATGAATGATGAACATGTCCGCAGTCTAAATGTGTCTAATACCGTCTGCATGATTGTCTACGAGGCTCTCCGCCAGCAGAACTTTGCAGGTCTTGAGCTTGTTCATACCTATGAAGTGGATAAATTGAAATAAAAAATGAAAATGAACAAAATGCTTGCGCTTGCAAGCGTTTTTTGTTATGATAAAAGAGTCTTCAGGGCAGGGTGTGATTCCCGACCGGCGGTAAATTTGACTAGCTATTTTAGCTTTCTCGTCGTTGTCTTGTCTCGATATACTTTAAGTATTATCTTCGACTGCGACGCCTAGATAAATCTAAAATATCTTAGCCAAATAAGTCCGCGAGCGCAAGCTGATGTGGTGAGATTCCACAACCGACAGTATAGTCTGGATGGGAGAAGACGAAAGAATAGCTTTGTCTGTTCTGATAGATTTATAGCTAAACTGTAACCGCTTGCTTAAATTTCCTTAATAGAGTGAGAGGGAACTTTTGGGATATAAAAAGTGAGAATAGATAGAGGAATCCTTTCTAACTTCTTCTGATTTTATAGAAAATTGGAGGAACCTGTTATGACAAACACACGTCGACTTTCGACCATTGCGATTTTATCAGCCATCTCATTTGTGCTGATGTACTTTGACTTTCCGCTTTTACCAGCGGCGTCCTTCCTCAAGATCGAATTTAGTATCTTGCCAGTCCTTGTGGGCTTGGTGGTCATGGATTTGCCTGCTGCTCTAGGAATTCTCTTGCTTCGCTCACTCTTGAAATTGCTTCTTAACAGCCAGGGAGTGAATACTTACATTGGTTTGCCAATGAATATCGTAGCTTTGGGAGTTTTTGTCATCGTATTTGCTTTGATTTGGAAAAAGGAACGGACAACCCTTCGTTTCCTACTAGGCTCTCTAGCTGGGACTATTGGTTTAACCGTGGCTATGTTGGTTCTCAACTATGTTTACGCTGTTCCTCTGTACGCTAAGTTTGCTAACTTTGATATTGGAAAAATTTTGGGACTTTCCAACTACCTAATGACCATGGTATTACCTTTTAACTTGATTGAGGGTGTAATCTTTTCCGTTTCATTCTGGTTGTTGTATGTTCTCTTGAAACCAACCTTAAAACATTATGAGAGATAAACAAACATTTTTAATGAAGGGCAGTTTTGCCCTTTTACTTTTCGTTATTCTTGGCTACATGGTCAAATTTTACCCTGAAACGCTGGTCGGTTTTGACCAACCGATACAGACTGCCGTTCGAGGAGACTTGCCAGATTACTTGACTATTCTTTTCCGAGCCATCACACGCCTGATTGATATCCCAGTGATTATCACTTGGGTTGTCATCGTAGCCTTTATCTTTTATCGTAAGCGGTGGAAGATAGAAAGTTTCTTCATGCTAGGGAATTTGGCTTTGGCTGGTCTTTTAATCGTGACCTTTAAAAATATCTACCAGCGCCCACGACCAGCTATTTTACACTTGGTTGAGGAGAAGGGATTTTCCTTCCCAAGCGGCCATTCTCTGGCTGTAACCTTGCTGGTCGGTTCTCTGATTGTCATTCTCAGTCAACGGATTAAAAATCCAGTCTGGAGAAAAATCGTGCAAATCGTCCTTGGTCTCTACCTAGTCAGTGTGCTGGTATCAAGGGTCTATCTGGGAGTTCACTATCCATCAGATGTCCTTGCCAGTCTCTGTGTGGGCTTGGGAGTCCTGTTTATCGAGTTTCCCTTCTATGACAAGCTCCGATTCCAATGGCGATTTAAAGGCAAACAGAAGTGAGTATCAAATTCCCTTGAGGAGAAAGAAATGAAAGTCAACATAAAAGATCTTCATCCAACTCAACTATACTTATCAGAAAAGAAGTTGCAAGATATTCAGATGCTTTACCAGTCGGCAGAAACAATCCAAGTCGATCCAATCAGTATTCTTGCCTTTGGAAATTGCTTGTTGATTACAGATGGGCATCACAGGGCTTATCAGGCTTTATTGGCAGGTCGGGATACGATTTCTGCTGAGTTTGATAGAGACGGCGGTGATGAACTATATCATCTCTATGCGCAAGCTTGTGAGGAAAGAAAGATTTACTCTGTTCTGGATTTAAAAAATCATATCTTACCTCAAGATGAGTATGAAGCAAAATGGTATAACTGGTGTGAGGGTTTTAATCAAGCAGCAACTCTCTTATTGAAAAGGAAAGCAGATGAAACAGACCCTACAAATAGATCATGCACTGCGTCTTGTTCCTTATTATAAGGTCAATCATTGTGAGGAAGCTTTTGCTTGGTATCAGGATGTGAACTTGGTTTACCTCGTAGATGGTGTGAAGAGACCTTACAGTCAAGAAACCTTTGGAAGCTATGTATTCCCTATTTGGATCAGCATGGTGAACTTTTTTGGATTGAAGTCAAGGAGAAGGGAGAATGGTTTCCAATTGGGGATGTTACTCTATCTCAGGATAATCTCCCCATTGTGATTGGGAATCCCGCTTACCAACATCGAGGACTTGGGAAAAAGATTCTAAGTACTTTGATTGAATTGGCTCGAGTAAAAGGATGGAAAGAATTGAAAGTCAAGGAAATCTACACCTACAATCATACTTCTAGGAGGTGTTTCAAGTCGCTTGGATTTGTGGAAGATGGAGTAACAGAAAAAGGAACGAGTTTTATACTGAAATTAATCTAATCTAACTTGTTTTTTAACTAAAAATCTGATAAACTAAGTAGTAATTGAATAGAAATCCGCAAGACTAGTAACTCAAGGGAAGTATGACAGGGAGGAGAGCCGTGACTGCAAGCTCTCTATATGAAAGCTGGGTGAATTCACTTGTGCATGGATTTAGAAATGAAGGTCTGACTTGTCAGATAAAAACGGATGGTACCGCGTGTCAACGCTCCGAGTGGAGTTTTTGGCATGTGGTTTTCTTTTTATCTACGAGCGACTGATGGAGGAATTATGTCAACTATTGAAGAACAATTAAAAGCGCTTCGTGAAGAAACGCTGGCTAGCTTGAAGCAGATTACTGCTGAAAATAAAAAAGAGATGCAAGATTTGCGTGTCTCTGTCCTTGGTAAAAAGGGATCGCTCACTGAAATCCTCAAAGGGATGAAAGATGTCTCTGCTGAGATGCGTCCGATTATCGGGAAACATGTCAATGAAGCGCGTGATGTCTTGACAGCAGCTTTTGAAGAAACTGCTAAGCTTTTGGAAGAAAAGAAAGTTGCAGCTCAATTAGCAAGTGAGAGTATCGATGTGACCCTTCCAGGTCGTCCAGTTGCGACTGGTCACCGCCACGTCCTCACACAAACCAGTGAAGAAATCGAAGATATCTTCATCGGTATGGGTTACCAAGTCGTGGATGGTTTTGAAGTGGAGCAAGACTACTATAACTTTGAGCGTATGAACCTTCCCAAAGACCACCCAGCTCGCGATATGCAGGATACTTTCTATATCACTGAAGAAATCTTGCTCCGTACCCACACGTCTCCAGTTCAGGCGCGTGCTATGGATGCCCATGATTTTTCTAAAGGTCCTTTGAAGATGATCTCGCCAGGGCGTGTGTTCCGTCGTGATACGGACGATGCGACTCACAGTCACCAGTTCCACCAAATCGAAGGCTTGGTTGTTGGGAAGAACATTTCTATGGCAGATCTTCAAGGAACCCTGCAGTTGATTGTCCAAAAAATGTTCGGTGAAGAGCGTCAAATCCGTCTGCGTCCATCCTACTTCCCATTCACAGAGCCATCTGTTGAGGTGGATGTTTCTTGCTTCAAGTGTGGTGGAGAAGGCTGTAACGTATGTAAGAAAACAGGTTGGATCGAAATTATGGGGGCCGGTATGGTTCACCCACGTGTCCTTGAAATGAGTGGTATCGATGCGACAGTTTACTCTGGATTTGCCTTTGGTCTTGGTCAAGAGCGTGTAGCTATGCTCCGTTACGGAATCAACGATATCCGTGGATTCTACCAAGGAGATGTCCGCTTCTCAGAACAGTTTAAATAATGATTAGAAAAGTAGAAAAGGCAGATGTTGGGGTGTTGTCCAAAATTGCCAAACAAACCTTTAGTGAAACATTTGCTCATGATAATACGGAAGAGCAGTTACAGGAATACTTTGAAGAGGCTTATAGTCTGAGAGTTTTGTCAACTGAGTTGGAAAATCCAGAATCCGAAACCTATTTCATTATGCATGAAGAGGAGATAGCTGGTTTTCTCAAAGTCAACTGGGGAAGTGCTCAGACTGAGAGAGAATTAGAGGATGCTTTTGAAATTCAACGCCTCTATGTGCTACAAAAATTCCAAGGATTTGGATTCGGTAAGCAACTGTTTGAATTTCGCTCTTGAACTTGCCGAAAAAAATGGTTTTTCCTGGGCTTGGCTAGGTGTTTGGGAGCATAATACAAAAGCTCAAGCGTTTTATAATCGATATGGTTTTGAAAAATTTAGCCAACATCATTTTATGGTTGGTCAAAAAGTAGATACAGATTGGTTACTGAAAAAGAAATTAAGGTAAGAAGAGGATTCTTCTATTGAAATGATAGGAAAGGAAAAGAACCAGAGTGGCAACTGTCATTCTGGAAAACTAAATTATGCTTGTATCTTATAAATGGTTAAAAGAATTGGTGGACATTGATGTGCCATCACAAGAGTTGGCTGAAAAAATGTCAACTACAGGGATCGAGGTAGAAGGTGTCGAATCACCTGCTGCTGGTCTCTCAAATTGTCGTCGGTGAGGTCTTGTCTTGCGAAGATGTGCCAGAAACTCACCTCCATGTTTGTCAGGTTAACGTTGGCGAAGAAGAAGCCCGTCAAATCGTCTGTGGTGCACCGAATGTGCGTGCTGGTATCAAGGTTATGGTGGCTCTTCCAGGAGCTCGTATCGCTGACAATTACAAAATCAAAAAAGGAAAAATCCGTGGTTTAGAGTCACTTGGGATGATCTGTTCACTTGGTGAATTGGGAATTTCTGACTCAGTTGTACCTAAGGAATTCGCAGATGGCATCCAAATCTTGCCAGAAAATGCCGTTCCTGGGGATGAAGTCTTCTCATATCTAGACTTGGATGATGAAATCATCGAACTTTCTATCACACCCAACCGTGCAGATGCCCTTTCTATGCGTGGAGTGGCTCACGAAGTGGCAACCATCTATGATAAGGCAGTCAACTTTAAAGAATTTACTCTTTCAGAAACTGACCAAGCTGCAGCAGATGCCCTTTCTGTGGGCATTGATACAGACAAGGCACCTTACTATGCGGCTCGTATCTTGGACAATGTGACCATTGCACCAAGTCCACAATGGTTGCAAAATATCCTCATGAACGAAGGCATCCGTCCAATCAATAACGTAGTGGATGTGACCAACTACATCCTGCTCTACTTTGGTCAACCAATGCATGCTTTTGACTTGGATACCTTTGAAGGGACTGACATCCGTGTGCGTGAAGCGCGTGCTGGTGAAAAATTGGTGACCTTGGATGGTGAAGAACGTGACTTGGAAACAAATGACCTAGTCATCACTGTCGCAGACAAGCCAGTAGCTCTTGCAGGTGTTATGGGTGGTCAAGCGACAGAAATCTCTGAAAAGTCTAGTCGTGTTGTCCTTGAAGCTGCTGTTTTCAATGGCAAATCTATCCGTAAGACCAGCGGTCGCCTTAACCTTCGTTCAGAATCGTCTTCTCGCTTTGAAAAAGGTATCAATGTGGCAACTGTTAACGAAGCTCTTGATGCGGCGGCTAGCATGATTGCAGAACTTGCAGGTGCGACGGTGCGCAAAGGCATCGTTTCAGCGGGTGAGCTTGATACCTCTGATGTGGAAGTTTCTTCAACTCTTGCTGATGTTAACCGTGTCCTTGGTACAGAACTTTCTTACGCGGATGTAGAAGACGTCTTCCGTCGTCTTGGCTTTGGTCTTTCTGGAAATGCAGACCGCTTTACAGTCAGCGTCCCACGCCGTCGTTGGGATATCACAATCGAGGCAGATCTATTTGAAGAAATCGCTCGTATCTATGGATATGACCGCTTGCCAACCAGCCTTCCAAAAGACGATGGTACAGCAGGTGAATTGACTGCGACACAAAAACTTCGCCGCCAAGTTCGTACCATTGCTGAAGGGGCAGGTTTGACAGAAATCATCACCTACGCTCTAACAACTCCTGAAAAAGCAGTTGAGTTCACAGCTCAACCAAGTAACCTTACTGAACTTATGTGGCCAATGACTGTGGATCGTTCAGTCCTCCGTCAAAATATGATCTCAGGTATCCTTGATACCGTTGCCTATAACGTGGCTCGTAAGAACAAAAACTTGGCCCTTTACGAGATTGGAAAAGTCTTTGAACAAACAGGCAATCCAAAAGAAGAACTTCCGAATGAGATCAATAGCTTTGCCTTTGCCTTGACAGGCTTGGTTGCTGAAAAAGATTTCCAAACAGCAGCAGTTCCAGTTGATTTCTTCTATGCTAAAGGAATCCTTGAAGCATTATTTACTCGCTTGGGACTAGAAGTGACCTATACGGCAACATCTGAAATCGCTAGCCTTCACCCAGGTCGTACCGCTATGATTTCACTCGGTGACCAAGTTCTTGGTTTCCTTGGTCAAGTACACCCAGTCACTGCTAAGGCCTACGATATTCCAGAAACGTATGTAGCTGAGCTCAACCTTTCAGCCATCGAAACTGCCCTTCAACCAGCTACTCCATTTATGGAAATCACGAAATTCCCAGCAGTCAGCCGTGACGTTGCTCTTCTCCTCAAGGCAGAAGTGACTCACCAAGAAGTTGTGGACGCGATCCAAGCTGCTGGCGTGAAACGTTTGACAGATATCAAACTCTTTGACGTCTTCTCAGGAGAAAAATTGGGACTTGGTATGAAGTCAATGGCTTATAGCTTGACTTTCCAAAATCCAGAAGATAGCTTGACGGACGAAGAAGTCGCACGCTATATGGAAAAAATCCAAGCATCGCTTGAAGAAAAAGTCAATGCAGAAGTACGTTAAAGTTATTAGAGTTTGAAATAAAAAGTTTAGACTTAAACATAAAAACGAATAAAACTAGTTTTCTGGAGAGTCAGAATTTTGTTTTATTCGGTTTTTTTGTTTTTTTAAATCTTAGGTCTTGTTAGTGTGAATGAAGTTGTTCTTATATACTTTCTTGATTTCGCTTTTTATAACTGTTTAAGACTACAGTAGATTGAAATAAACTGCGAACAAATCTATTGGGGAATTCAAACCAAGTTTATAGCAATGTTTTTAGAAGTTTCAATGTGCTGTTTCAACTTCGGCATGAAATAAAAATCTAAGTGTATTTTTATATCTCTGTCTAATAAATTAAAAATACTTGATTTATTAGTACATAACAATGATAAAATTAATCTGAAAAACAGTGTCTAGGAGATAACTTTAGTTAATATATATATATCGATCAACATTGCTGTTTTCACTAGTTTAATAGATAATAAAGGAGTCTTTATAGATGGGAAAAAATCATTCTATGAGTCGAGTAGAACGCTCACGTCGTGAGAAGGTAACTCGTTACTCTGTCAGAAAAGTAAGTTTTGGTGCGGCCAGTGTGGCGGTCGCAGCATTTTTCATGTTTTTGGGAAATGGTGCAGTGTATGCAGCAGAACCAAATGTAACAGCAACAGATCCTGCCCTAGCAGCTACTCCAGCAAATAATCAGTTGGATGAAAATTCTGGTGCCAGTGACTCGACTGCTCCGAAAGCTCAAGCAGACACAACTACTCCAACACCTGCTGATGCTACTCCAGCGCCAGTAGTATCATCTACTACTTCAGCAATAGAAGAAAAATCAGCAGAAAAAAACACTGAGGCATCATCTGCAGAAGCAAATAGCGTAGAAAACAAACAACAAACAACAGTGAAAGCTGAAGAGCCATCTACGACATCAGTAGCAACAACAAAACCTGCAGAAGAAACTGCAACAACAGAAAGCCAACAAACCAAAATCACGTAGCGATGTTAGATGCTACTTCTGTGGATACAGTAGCAGCAACATCTTTCAAATGAAAATGACCCATTAGCTAAGAACCGTAAAAATAGGTCAAATAATAAATGGAGATTTTTCAGATACCAGACAAAAGGAGCTACTATTCCAACAGAAGGTCCTAGAAAATGCAGCTAATACATATAGTGCAGTAACTGAAGATCAAATGGTGGGTTGAAACTAGATAAAACAGATGGAAAAGACTAATCGTTTTGATTTAGTATGGAGCCTAACGCTCTGCCAAACTTATAACTATCTTACTTTGTAAGAAACAACAAAGTAGAAGACCAATTTAGGGTTATATATAACCCATAATTTCTATAGTGAGAGGAGAGAGTTCGAGTCCAATTTATCAGGATATTGATGTTACACCTGGTGGAGAAGCAGTTATCCGGTTTGTAGGATCAGAGTGTATGGAGATACTGGGCAGGGTATAATAGTTCAAGTAACCGTTTCAGATGCGTCAAATCCAGGAGATATTTTATATAAAAGCGATCGCCGTTTTTAAATGAAGCTAAATATGGAGTTTTTAGAGGTATCTTAAAACATTCCAGCAAATGTAAGTAAAATTCGCAACATTTTCATCTGATGAATTCTTCTTTTGATACAGCAAATATGAAGAACCACCCTATCCCCAATGAATGGGAAGTTCAGTGGTGATGTTAAAAAGTATCTTCAGGATCATTTGTGACCTCTAGCGTAAACAACATTGCGTATGCAGAGAACAACATCTCTTCGGCTAAAAGTAGTTGATTCAACCGTGAGTGCTACCCTCACGAATGGAAGGGTATGGAATGCTATGGATGCTGATATAAGGTTGTTCTTCCTAAGGGAGCAACATATAAATCAGGTACAAATGTCAAATCTTATTCATTTGACGAGTCATCCGTACACTAACTCTAAAATGTAGGCAGTAAAAAGGGATCAACCAGTAAAATTTGATTATACAATAACACTACCCGCAGATAAACCAAGAGAAACATTAACAGGTCATGTTAGTTATCGTACAAAAGGCTTTAGTATGAATGAAAGGTCTTTAAGTGTAAACCAAGCAACTGTTGGTGGACAAGAGTACGGTATTCGTAATGAATTTATTAAAACAGAATCAACAGTAAAACAAGGTTCAGTAGATATTCTGCTCAAACAGTTACTGTCAAGATGTATAAAGATGATTTACAAACATCTGTGACACAAATGGAAGAAACATGAAGACGTTGAATAAGGATGATTATTCAACAGAATCTTCGGAATAGTTTACAAAAAGCACTTCGTGATGCAAAAAGTTCTATCAGAAACTGATGCTACTCCAATAGAAGATAGAGCAGATCAAGATACTATTAACAATTTTCCTATTTTATTAGCTAAAGAAAGCTAAGTTAGATTTAGATAGTTGCAAAGAACAGTTGCTGATATAGATACTAAGAATAATGCTACAAAAGGAAGAAAAAGCAGAACAAAAGCGAAAGTTGAAGATGCTTTAGATAAAAAGCAAATTGGCGGTAGATGCAGCGAAAACAGTGGATGATGTGGCTGACAATAGGCGCAACACAGAAACATCGAAGATTACCTCGATTTTTCTGTTGAGTCTCTAAGGATGCAGCAAAAGCGAGTTAAAATCATTAGAACTTAAAAATGCAGAAATCAATGGTAATGATAATTTAACAACAGAAGAAAAACTACTGCGTTAGCTGAAGCTAAGAAAGAAAGCAGATGAAGAAAAAGCTAGTAGATGGAAGCGACAACAGATGCGAGGTGTAGAACGTGCAGAGATTTCGAGGGATTAATAAAATAGAATCTTACAATCCAGCAGCTGTAGAAAAAGACACAGCTAGGCCGTAGAAGCCGCATTAAAAGCACAGAGAAAGCGATTGACGCAAAAGCAGATTCAACAACAGAAGAAAAAGAAGCTGCTGAAGAAGAAGCAGAGCGAAAAGCAGAAGCAGCCAAAGAAGCCATCGATAAAGCAGATTCTAATGCAGATGTAGCACAGCTAAAGAAGCAGGAGTAGGAAAAATTACCCCTGTGAGTGCCAAAAGCGGAAGTAAAACCAGCGCATAAAACAAGCGATTGAAGATGCTATAATGCAAAAGTTGCAGAAATTGAGAAAACGTCCTGAGTTAACTACTGAGAAAAAGCGGCCAAGCGAAGCACGTAGAATTAGCAGATGCAGCCAGAGCAAATGTTGATAAAAGCGAAAACAGACGATGCAGTAGAAACAGCAAAAAGGAATCTGGAACAGGAAAGAGTCGACAGTCAGATCCAGCAAACTGTAGCAAAAGACGCAACAAAGCATGAAGCTGCATTAAAAAGCACAAGAAAGAGCGATTGACAAAAGCAGATTCAACAAAACAGAAGAAAAAGCTGCTAAAAGCAGAAGCTAGAGCGAAAAGCAGAAGCAGCGAGAAGCCATCGATAAAGCGAGACTTCTAATGGGGATGTCAGCAGCTAAAAGAAGCAGGAGTAGGAAAATTACCCCTGTGGGAAACCAAAAGCGAGGTAAAACCGGCATAAAACAAAGCGATTGAAGATGCTATACTGCAAAAGTTGCAGAAATTGAAAAACGTCCTGGGTTAACTACTGAAGAAAAAAGCGGCCAAAAGCAGAAGCACGTAAATTGAGATGCAGCCAGAGCAAATGTTGAAAAAGCGAAAACAGACGATGCAGTAGCGACAGCAGAAGACATCTGGAACAGAAAAAGTCGAAGATGTAGATCCAGCAGCTGTAGAAAAGCAAGCCAGCAGCAAAAAGCGGCAGTAGATGCCGCATTAAGCACAAGAAAAAGCGATTGACGCAAAGCAGATTCAACAACAGAAGAAAAAGAAGCGGCGAAAAGAAGAAGCTAGGCAAAAGCAGAAGCAGCACAGAGCAGCCATGATAAAGCAGATTCTAATGCGAATGTACAGCAGCTAAAAGAAGCGGGAGTAGCAATTGCACCTGTGAGTGCCAGAAAAGCGGGCAGTAAGCAGCACGCAAAAACAAACGTTGAAGATGCTTATAATGCAAAAGTTGCAGAAATGAGAAACGTCCTGAGTTAACATACTGAGAAAAGCAGCAGCCAAAAGCAGAAGCTACGTGAAATTAGCAGATGCAGCCAGGTAAAGCGTTGATAGCTAAGACAGATGATGCAGTAGCTGAAAGCAGAAGACAAAGGAACTGACAAAAAGTAGCATGATGTAGAATCCAGCAGCAAAAGCAAAACCAGCAGCAAAGCCGCAGTAGATGCAGCGATTGGCAGAAAAAGACAAGGCGATCGACGCTAACGACAAACTTTCAGATGCAGAAAAATCAGCAGCGAAGAAGAAGCTAAGAAAGCAGCGGACGAAGCTAAGAAAGCGATCGATGCAGCAACGACCAGAAGCTGGAGTAGACGCAAAAGCAACTGAAGGAACAGATGCAGTAGCGCAGTAAACCCGGTAGGGAAAAAGACAAAGCTAAAGCGGCAGTAGATGCAGCATTGGCAGAAAAAGACAAAGCGATCGACGCCAACGACAAACTCTCAGATGCAGAAAAATCAGCAGCGAAAGAAGAAGCTGAAAGCAGCGGACGAAGCTAAGAAAGCGATCGATGCAGCAACTGACCAAGCTGGAGTAAACGCAAAAGCAACTGAAGGAACAGATGCAGTAGCGGCAGTAAGCCAGTAGGAAAAGACAAAGCTAAAGCGGCAGTAGATGCAGCATTGGCAGAAAGAAAGACAAGCGATCGACGCTAACGACAAACTTTCAGATGCAGAAAAATCAGCAGCGAAAGAAGAAGCTGAAAGCAGCGGACGAAGCTAAGAAAGCGATCGATGCAGCAACTGACCAAGCTGGAGTAGACGCAAAAAGCAGCTGAAGGAACAGATGCGGTAGCGGCGGTAAACCCAGTAGGAAAAGACAAAAGCTAAAGCGGCAGTAGATGCAGCATTGGCAGAAAAAGACAGCGATCGACGCTAACGACAAACTTTCAGATGCAGAAAAATCAGCAGCGAAGAAGAAGCTGAAAGCAGCAGACGAAGCTAAAAAGCGATCGATGCAGCAACTGACGAAAGCTGGAGTAGACGCAAGCAACTGAAGGAACAGGATGCAGTAGCGGCGAGTAAACCCAGTAGGAAAAGAACAAAGCTAAAAGCGGCGGTAGATGCAGCATTGGCGAGAAAAGACAAAGCGATCGACGCTAACGACAAACTTTCAGATGCCAGAAAAATCAGCAGCGAAAGAAGAAGCTAGAAAGCGGCGGACGAAGCTGAAAGAGCGATCGATGCAGCAACGGATCGAAGCTGGAGTAGACGCAAAAAGCACAGCTGAAGGAACAGATGCAGTAGCAGCGGTAAACCCAGTAGGAAAAGACAAAGCTAAAAGCGGCGGTAGATGCAGCGTGGCAGAAAAAGACAAAAGCGATCGACGCTAGACAAACTTTCAGATGCGGAAAATCAGCAGCGAAAGAAGAAGCTAGAAAAGCAGCGGACGAGAGCTAAGAAAGCGATCGATGCAGCAACTGACCAAGCTGGAGTAGACGCAAAAAGCAACTGAAGGAACAGATGCAGTAGCGCAGTAAACCCAGTAGGAAAAGACAAAAGCAAAAGCGGCAGTAGATGCGGCATTGGCAGAAAAGACAAAGCGATCGACGCTAACGACAAACTTTCAGATGCAGAAAAGAGCGCAGCAGAAAGAAGAAGCTAAGAAAGCAGCGGACGAAGCTGAAAGCGATCGATGCAACAGCGATCAAGCTGGAGTAGACGCAAAAAGCAACTGAAGAACAGATGCAGTGGCGGCAGTCAACCCAGTGAAAGGAAAAAGACAAAGCGGCAGCGGATAGACGGCATTGGCGAGAAAAAGACAAAGCGATCGACGCTAACGACAAACTTTCAGATGCAGAAAAATCAGCAGCGAAAGAAGAAGCTAAGAAAGCAGCAGACGAAGCTAAGAAAGCGATCGATGCAGCAACCGACCAAGCTGGAGTAGACGCAAAAAGCAACTGGAAGGAACAGATGCAGTAGCGGCAGTAAACCCAGTAGGAAAAAGACAAAAGCTAAAGCGGCAGTAGATGCAGCATTGGCAGAAAAAGACAAAGCGATCGACGGGTAACGACAACTTTCAGATGCAGAAAAATCAGCAGCGAAAGAAGAAGCTAGAAAGCAGCGGACGAAGCTAAGAAAGCGATCGATGCAGCAACTGATCGTTGAGTAGACGCAAAAAGCAACTGAAGGAACAGATGCAGTAGCGGCAGTAAACGGTAGGAAAAGACAAAGTTAAAGCGGCAGTAGATGCAGCATTGGCAGAAAAAGACAGCGATCGACGCTAACGACAAACTTTCAGATGCAGAAAATCAGCAGCGAAAAGAAGAAGCTAGAAAGCAGCGGACGAAGCTAAGAAAGCGACTCGATGCAGCAACCGACAAGCTGGAGTAGACGCAAAAAGCAACTGAAGGAACAGATGCGTAGCGGCAGTAAACCCAGTAGGAAAAGACAAAAGCAAAAGCGGCAGTAGATGCAGCATTGGCAGAAAAAGACAAAGCGATCGACGCTAACGACAAACTTTCAGATGCAGAAAAATCAGCAGCGAAAGAAGAAGCTAAGAAAGCAGCGGACGAAGCTAAAGAAAGCGATCGATGCAGCAACTGATCAAGCTGGAGTAGACGCAAAAGCAACTGAAGGAACAGATGCAGTAGTGGCAGTAAACCCAGTAGGAAAAGACAAAGCTAAAGCGGCAGTAGATGCAGCATTGGCAGAAAAAGACAAAGCGATCGACGCTGACGACAAACTTTCAGATGCAGAAAAATCAGCAGCGAAAGAAGAAGCTAAGAAAAGCAGCGGACGAAGCTAAGAAAAGCGATCGATGCAGCAACTGACCGCTGGAGTAGACGCAAAAGCAACTGAAGGAACAGATGCAGTAGCGGCAGTCAACCCAGTAGGAAAAGACAAAAGCAAAAAGCGGCGGTAGATGCAGCATTGGCAGAAAAAGACAAGGCGATCGACGCTAACGACAAACTTTCAGATGCAGAAAAATCAGCAGCGAAAGAAGAAGCTAAGAAAGCAGCAGACGAAGCTAAGAAAGCAATCGATGCAGCAGCTGACCAAGCTGGAGTAGACGCAAAAGCAACTGAAGGAACAGATGCGAGTAGCGGCAGTCAACGTAGGAAAAGACAAAGCAAAAGCGGCAGTAGATGCAGCATTGGCAGAAAAAGACAAAGCGATCGACGCTAACGACAAACTTTCAGATGCAGAAAAATCAGCAGCGAAAGAAGAAGCTGAGCAGCAGACGAAGCTAAGAAAGCAATCGATGCAGCAACTGACCAAGCTGGGAGTAGACGCAAAGAGGCTGAAGGAAAAGCAGAAATCGCTAAAGTAACACCAGCACCAGCGGTAGAAGTAGGAAAATCAGCAGCGAAAGCGGAAATCGAAAAAGCAGCAAAGCCAAAGAAGCGGCGATCGATGCCAGCGACAAACTTTCAGATGCAGAAAAAGCAGCGGCAAAAGCAGCAAGTAGCAGCTGAAGTTAAGAAAGCACTCGAAGCAATAGAAAAAGCTACAACGGAAGCAGAAGTGAGCAGCGAAGAAGCAGGAAAAGCAGAAATCGCTAAAGTAGCACCAGCAACAACAGATTACAAGGCTAAAGCCAAAAAGAAGTAGAAGCTGAATTAGCTAAGAAATTAGCTGAACTTGAAAATGCAACTGATTTAACAGAAGCAGAAAAAGCAGCGGCGAAAAGCACAAGTAGTCAACAAAGCTAAGGAAGCAATTGAAGCGATTCAAAAAGCAGCCACAGAAGCAGATGTAGACGAGCGATTCGTAACTTTGTTTACCGTATTTCAGCAGTTATTCGTGAGCAAGAAGAATATGATTTATCAAAATTGTTTGTAAATGGTTCTGTAACTGTTAAGCAAGGTGAATCTTTAACGGATAAAGATGTTTTATCAAAACTAAACTTACCAAGCGGTGTAGAAATTGTTAAGGTTGAAAAACCTACAACATCAGCATTAGGTACAGTGATGGCTAAAGTAACAGTTAAATTAACAGATGGAAGCGTAGAAGAAATTAACGTACCTGTTGAAGTTATTGTTTCACAAAATCATGGAAATGAAGGAAATGGAGCAAATAACGGAGCTAATAACACTGAAGCCAAAGTTACAGCTAAGTTAGAAGGTGCTATCCATCAATTAGATGAATTGATCATTAAAGAAATCAGCTAAGCTTGATGCAGAAACTGCAAAAGAAGCGAATGCATTATCAGCAGATGCTAAGAAAGTATTTGCCAATGCAGACGCAACTCAAGCAGAAGTGGATGCAATGGTTAAACGTATCGAAGACTTCATGGCGAAAGTTGCTCCATTAACGGATCATGTAAATACAGCTAACGATCAATCTGCTCAAACACCAGCTGTAGTTCCAGCTAACAACCAATCTGCAGCAAAAGCAACAGTTGTAGCTCCAGCTACTCTCAAGCAGCAGCTAATGCTAGCCAAACATTATCAGCACAAGCAAATGCGCGTAAAAGCGGCTAAAAGAAATTGCCAAATACAGGTACAGTGGATCTACTGTGGCTATGGTAGCAGCTGCTGAGGTGCATTACTTGGTCTCGGTCTTGGGACGTCGTCGTAAAGATAGACGAAAGCTAATTGGTAGATTATTTGATAATTATCCAGATGATAAGTCCGATTTTCAAAGCTAAACAAGTACCTCTCTAGAGAAATCTTCTAGCAGATCTGCTAGGAGATTTTGATACAGGTAAATTGAGTAGTGAATCTAAATCCTAAATTTCATGGAATTTCATGAGGTAATGAGAGGTTTAGGTCAACTTGATTTCAAAAATTTTTAGGTCTAGGGATGACTATTCATATAGAGATAGGTAATTCTTCAAAAGATGGTAGTCATATAGAGGACGATAGTTGTTAAGTAATGTTTTTAATTGATAATAGTTGCTATTTGATGATGTTTTATGTCAAAGTAAATAGATAAGATTTTTATTTTTGACAAAATGAGAACATATGATGTAATGATTTTTAGGGAAAAGCTATTTTGGAATAAAGGAGTTGCTCAAACAACCATTCAGGATCAAAAATAGACAGTTGAGGAGCGGAAGGTATAAATTAAGTTTTCTACTGTATAATGGGATTTATCACTAATACTCTTCGAAAATCAAATTCAAACCACGTCACTTCGCCTGCCGTATATATATGTTACTGACTTCGCACGTTCTATCTACAACCTCAAAGCAGTGCTTTTGAGCAGCCTACGGCTAGCTTCCTAGTTTGCTCTTTGATTTTCATTGAGTATAGTACTCCAGCCATCATTTTACATAGCAATAATCTTATAAAATGGACGGAAATCATTGTAAAGGCTATCAAAAAGGAGTATAATGAGTGCAAAGACATTTCGGAGGTGAAAGATGCTGAAGTAAGAAGTCTAGAGAAAGTTTTGGATCCAAGCAAGTTTTGTTTGGTATTGATTTTCAAGCACGACCAGGTCGTATTTTGGGACTAGTCGGGAAAAACGGTGCTGGGAAGACAACAATTTTTCCACAGTATTTTTGAAGTTTTTAGAATATCAAGGAAATCAGTCTAGATGGTCAGGATATTCGTCAAGAGACCTACGCTCGGATTGGCTATCTGCCTGAAGAACGCAGTCTCATGCCTAAATTGACAGTCCTTGAACAAGTTCGCTATTTGGCGACTCTAAAAGGTATGGATGCCAAGGAGGTCAAGGAAAACTCCCTCAATGGATGAAGAGGTTGGAAGTGAGGGAAGCTGACAGATAAAAATCAAGAGTCCGTCAAAGGAAATGCAGAAGATTCAGCTCATCATTACTCTGATTCATAGAACCAGACTTGATTATCTTGGATGAGCCTTCAGTGGCTGGACCCAGTTAATCAGATTGCTCAAGCAAGTCATTTTTCAGGAAAAGAGCGTGGAGCAATCCATTATCTTTTCTGATCGCGTCATGACCAACGTCGAGGAGCTTTGTGACGATATTCTCATGATTCGAGATGGCTGTGGTCTTGCATGGACCAGTTCAGGATGTCCGCAATCAATACGGGAAAACGCGTCTCTTTGTTTCAAGTGAGCGAAGTAAGGAAGAATTGGAAAACCTTCCTCATGTCAAGCAGGTGAGCTTGACCAAACAAGGCAGTTGGAAATTGATCTTGGAGGACGAGAGTGCCGGAAGAGAACTCTTCCCAATCTTGACTCAGGGGCAATATATCGCAACCTTTGACCAGCAAGCGCCAACAATCGATGAAATCTTTAAACTAGAATCAGGGGTGGAAGTATGAGAAATATGTGGGTTTAGTAATCAAGGAAACCTATCTTCGACATGTCAAATCGTGGAGTTTCTTCTTTATGGTGATTTCGCCGTTCCTCTTTTTAGGAATCTCTGTAGGAATTGCCTATCTCCAAGGCTCCTCAATGGCTAAAAATGATAAAGTGGCAGTAGTGACAACAGTGCCGTCTGTAGCAGAAGGACTGAAGAATGTAAATGGTGTTAACTTTGACTATAAAGACGAAGCAAGTGCAAAAGAAGCGATTAAAGATGAAAAATTAAAAGGCTATTTGACTATTGATCAAGAAGATAGTGTTCTAAAGGCAGTTTATCATGGCGAAACATCGCTTGAAAATGGAATTAAATTTGCAGTTACAGGTACACTCAATGAATTGCAAAATCAACTTAATCGTTCAACGGCCTCCTTGTCTCAAGAGCAGGAAAAACGCTTAGCGCAGACAATTCAATTCACAGAAAAGATTGATGAAGCCAAGGAAAATAAAAAGTTTATTCAAACAATGGCAGCAGGCGCTTTAGGATTCTTTCTTTATATGATCCTGATTACCTATGCGGGTGTAACGGCTCAGGAAGTTGCCAGTGAAAAAGGCACCAAAATTATGGAAGTCGTCTTTTCTAGCATAAGGGCTAGTCACTATTTCTATGCGCGTATGATGGCTCTGTTTCTGGTGATTTTAACGCATATCGGGATTTATGTTGTGGGTGGTCTAGGCTACTTTTGTCTTTAAAGATTTGCCATTCTTGGCTCAGTCTGGTGTTTTGGATCACTTGGGAGATGCTCTCACTGAATACATTGTTCTTTATTTTTGGTCAGTCTCTTTATGTATGTAGTCTTGGCAGCCTTTCTAGGATCTATGGTTTCTCGTCCTGAGGACTCAGGGAAAAGCCCTGTCCCCTTTGATGATTTTGATTATGGGTGGTTTTTTTGGAGTGACAGCTCTAGGTGCAGCTGGTGACAATCTCATCTTGAAGATTGGTTCTTATATTCCTTTATTTCGACCTTCTTTATGCCATTTAGAACCATTAATGGCTATGCAGGGGGAGAAAGCATGGATTTCACTTGCGATTACGATTGCTTTGCAGTAACAGCAACAGGATTTATCGGACGCATGTATGCCAGCCTAGTCCTTCAAACGGATGATTTAGGATTTGGAAAACCTTTCAGACGTGCCTTATCTTATAAATAGAAGAGCCTCGCGAAAAGCGAGGTTTTTTAGAGATCAAAAGAGTGGAATTTAGAAAAATATTTTTCATATCTATTGACTTTTAAGGGTGAAATTTGGTATTATAGTAGGCGGTATTGTTTACCCCATTTGAAAGGCCCCGGAACCTTCCAAATACTTTTCGATGGGAAGGAACACCCATCACCGTAAACAAAAATCGAACTATATATAGGAGAAATCATGAACAAAACAACATTTATGGCTAAACCAGGCCAAGTTGAACGTAAATGGTACGTAGTTGACGCAACTGATGTACCACTTGGACGTCTTTCTGCAGTAGTTGCTAGCGTACTTCGCGGAAAAAACAAACCAACATTTACACCACACACTGATACAGGTGACTTTGTGATTGTTATCAATGCTGAAAAAGTTAAATTGACTGGTAAAAAAGCAACTGATAAAATCTACTACACTCACTCAAACCACCCAGGTGGATTGAAACAAATCTCTGCAGGTGAACTTCGTTCTAAAAATGCAGTACGTTTGATCGAGAAATCAGTTAAAGGTATGCTTCCACACAATACTCTTGGACGCGCTCAAGGTATGAAGTTGAAAGTATTTGTTGGAGCTGAGCACACTCACGCTGCACAACAACCAGAAGTTCTTGATATTTCAGGACTTATCTAAGGAAAGGAACAATAAAGTATGTCACAAGCACAATATGCAGGTACTGGACGTCGTAAAAACGCTGTTGCACGCGTTCGCCTTGTTCCAGGAACTGGTAAAATCACTGTTAACAAAAAAGATGTTGAAGAGTACATCCCACACGCTGACCTTCGTCTTGTAATCAACCAACCATTCGCAGTTACTTCAACTGCAGGTTCATACGACGTTTTCGTTAACGTTGTAGGTGGTGGATACGCTGGTCAATCAGGAGCTATCCGTCACGGTATCGCTCGTGCCCTTCTTCAAGTAGACCCAGACTTCCGCGATTCATTGAAACGCGCAGGACTTCTTACACGTGACTCACGTAAAGTTGAACGTAAGAAACCAGGTCTTAAGAAAGCTCGTAAAGCATCACAATTTAGTAAACGTTAATTCGAGAGAATTACTATACTTACAAAGAGCACCTTTCGGGGTGTTCTTTTTGTACTTTCTTACTAAATTGGTGCAATTGACACAGTTGTTGCGACTTTTAGTCGCTTGCAAATGTGGCTGCAATCTGACGAAGGTCAGTTGCCTCAAAACGTTAATCAATACGATTACTATCAACGTTTACAGAGCACTCAAGAGTTTACTTGATGGGTGCTTTTTTATGTTTTGAAAAGTTCACCTCAAAGTTTACCCTTATTTTCACCTTATTGTTTTAGAGACTTTGAAAAGCAATATCACCCTACTGTCATAGGAACTACATTGAAGTATTTACATAAAGTCTGTGTTGTTCCTGTGTCACTGTGATGTTAGAGCCTCGAAATAGCTTCTAAGCTCAGTTTCCTGCTTGTTTTAGCAAGCGTTGCTCCTGTATGTTGCAGTTTATGAGGTGTAACATGTGCCAGCTCTTATGTCGCTTTCTAATGCTTTTTCATTTTATTGTTTAGATAGTCAGCATGTAAAGGCTTGTTGATGTTTCCTCTTGTGTCGATATATGTAAAACAAATTGTTCTGGATTACTGATGATGCCAAACTTTGCTAGTTCATATTTTTATTGCTCTTTCCAAGAGGTAAGAAGTTGAAGTAAATCATTAGAAATAGAGAAAATAGTTTTCTTATTTCCCTTTGTTGATTTTACTTCTCCATATCTATCTAAAGCTTGAATTAGCTGAATCTGTGATTTTGAAAAATCGATATGTTTCCATTGAAGAGCATAGGTTTCAGATTTTCTATCGCCTAAGAAAAGTAAGATAAAAATAGGACATAATCTTTTAAGGGTTATTTTATCATTCTCTAAATCTTCTTGAAATGCTGAGAACCATTCTTGAGTTGTTCATGAGTTAGAATCTCGTCTTCCTCTCTTTGACTCTGCAAGTTGAATCTTTTTAGTAGCTTTTATTCGTCTTAATGTAGTGATTTTATTCGCTTCAATATATTCCAGTTCTTCTGCCCAGTCAAAAATAGAAATCACATAGCTACGTAAAGATTTAAAGTTCGCATATTCGTTAGCTTTTGATGTCATAAGGTTTAAAAATAACCTGCTTGTTTTGATTTAGAAACTGTATTGTATAATTTCCAAGAAGTGTGTGATATGTTTTTCAAAAACTACGGACTATCTATTAGATGGAAAAATGACGACATTGATTTATCAAATATCGAAGTATTGTTCCGTATGACTTCTGATGGATTGACAGAGGAAGAAAAAGGTAATCTTTCGCGATGAGTTGATTGAATTCATGAAAGAGCATAAAAACTTTTGATGAGGACAAAAATGAGACTTAAAGAACATAGACAACAGCGTAGAATGGTTCGTGCGGAACTGGCAAAAAGAAATCTAAACGATTGTACGTAGTATCAGCCGTTGGGGAAATTGTGAGACTGATAAGCTTTTGTGAACAGCTATTCAGTTGGCTAAGTTTTTGAAGTAAGTTTGGATGAGTTTGTAGGATAAAATGTTCTTGACAGAATTCTCGAATTATTTTTATACTTTAAATGCGTATGAACAGATTCTATGGCTTAGCGTTTTCGTAAGTCGTTCTCCCTCTAGCAGGAGATATGGCAAAGTTACTTTAGCTTCCTAGAGGTCTGAGTTGACTTTGTCTGGTTGCATTTTGCGTAATGAGTTTTCATACGCTTTTTATTATTCTAGGAGAAAACAATGAATTATGAGGATATACGCTCCAGGGACATGTTAGCTTTTTGCCCTTGGGATTCCAATAAAACAATTCGACAGGGTTGCTATATGGAGTGAAAAATTGAAAATTGTTACACCACATTTACAATTAGTAAGAAAAATGGAAGTGAACGTACCATCAGTGCTCCAAATAAGAGCTTGAAATATGTGCAACGTAAGCTAGCTCGATTGCTTTTAAAAACGGTACGAAGAATTTTTAACAGATACTAAAAATAGGATATCACATGCATTTTTAAAGGAAAAAGTATAAAAACTAATGACATTACCTCTAGAGAAACAAAAAGGTACGTACTTAATGTAGATTTGCAAGATTTTTGATTCGATTCACTTCGGTAGGGTACATGGTTTTTAAGAATAATGATTTTTTAAAATTACCTGATGTAGCGACAGTCATTGCTCAATTAACTTGTTACGAGGGAGTACTACCACAAGGAGCTCAACGTCCTCAATAATTTCAAATTTAATATGTCAAATCCTTGACTATAAAATAATTGAACTGTGTCAAGAATATCACTTAACATATACAAGATACGCTGATGATTTAACTTTTTCGACAAACGATTTTGACAATAATTATCAAGATTTTCTAGACAAACTAGATAAATTAGTTACTCGTTCTGGCTTTAAAAATTAATGCGGAAAACTCACTTTCAAGAATATAATAGAAGGCAAACAGTAACAGGTCTCTCGGTAAATAAGAAACTAAATGTGAGATTTTTATAAACATACTAGAAGTATGGCACATAGTTTATCAAAACTGGAAAAATTTATGATAAAACGGTAAAAGAAGGCACTCTGAATCAATTAGAAGGGCGGTTTTCTTTTATTAATGACTTGGTGAAGTACAACAACAGATTAGAATTACCATCTCTAAATTAAATTCAATAGAATACAAAAAGAATTTACAATTTACCGATGGAAAAGGAATTCGAAGTCAAGAAAAATGAGCAGAAACAGATACTCGATTGGAAAAAGAATTTAAGTACTTTATCAATTAGAGAAAAGACTATCAAAAATTTATTTTTATAAATATTTTTATAGCTAATACAAATATTACTAGTAGTAACTGAGGGCAAGACTGACAGTAGATATATTAAAGCAGCTCTTCGAAAAATACTATGCAGAATACCCAGAGTTAGTTACTAAGGAAAAAGATGGGTTCAAGTATAAAATAAATTTTTACCTCGAACAAAGAGGATGAGATATTTCTTCGGTTTTTGTCAGGTGGTGGATCTGACCAAATCCAACTTTAATTACTTTATTAATCAGGATAACCATATAAGTCGTAATTACATCAAATACTTTAAAGAAATCTCTGAGGATGTACCTTTGCCTCAAAAACCTACGGTATTTTTATTAGATAATGAGTGGGAAATCAAAAAGCCTCTACATAATATAATCAAAGTATTGTGCAATGCTCAAAATTTAAATGATAAAGATATCATTCAAAAATACATACCGATTACTTGTATCACGTAGATTTAAATGCCTTTTTAATGACATTACCAGTAGATAATTTAAGTACTAAATGTGAAGTAGAAATTGAAAATTTATTTGATTTGGAAAAATAAATACTGAGCTAATTGAACCTCTTCACGATGGGAAGAAATTTGATATCAAAAAGGAGCATGGCAATGATAAATCCATAGGAAAAGAAATTTTTGCAAACACAATATTAACTAACTACGACTCTGAAATTATTGATTTTCAAATTTTAAGCCATTATTGAGATAAACTTAGCGACATATCAAAGGATTTTACAAAATATACTTAATAACGAGCTAATAGGCAGATATAAAGTTTAAAGGACAAGCATTATTGATTTTACTCTAAAATCTATATCGTTTGCCCTTTAGTATTATATCTAACTCTATTACTATTTTGTCATATTAAACTCTTAAACTCATCCTATATGCTTTACTATCTTTTTGAAATATTGACGTTCTGAGCCTGTAATACTAGCAGTGATAACATCATTCTTGTATTCATATTTTACCGTTGGATTGACGAATCCTGAAATCTCAAAGGTTTGTGTATCAGTATCAATCGTCATGTTACTAGTTGAAACTTCGACATCGACAGTTCCCTTGTCACCCTTAATGGTGATGACCAGGTTGGTTCCGTATTCCCCTGGTTTTCATAGTATTCCCCGTCCATGATAGGGTTTACTTGAACAAGCGACGAGAAAGAGTGGTAAGAGAAAGAGCAATAAGGCTAAAGTAATCATACATATTTCCTCCTAGTTGGAATTTATTTTACAGGAATCGTGTTACAAACGTGTTAATGATAGGGTTTCAATTTAATTGCGAGACAGATGCATTAGTTGTTAAACTAATTTTCAGTGGACATTCATCCATATATATAATTTTTAGTCAACCAAATAGTTGACTTATAAAATTTGTGAGGAGGCGTATTATGAAAGACGTTTATACAAGATAAACTCAAATTGCAGAGAACAACTATACCAATTCATGAAGGACAATCAGGTTTCACCTCAAATTATCACTTTCATTACTATTTTGATGACTGTATCCAAAAGTTTGCCATTAAGGTAATGGAGCATCACTTCACCAATCGGAAGATTGAGGATTGACGATGATAGATGAGGACGGTATTTTAATTTCCTATGAAAGTCAGAATTCGCAAGTTAAACAGTACTTCACTAAGTGTCATGAACTAGGTCACTATATCTTGGGACATTCAGGGAAGCAGTTTACTCAATTAAATGGAAAAAAAGATACGATTGACGAGGTGAAGCCAATCTTTCTCTGCTTATATTCTCATGCCTGATATTGTCTTACTATCAAGAATTTATTATCGCTTGGATAGTTTCAAGCAAGTAATGACAGAGCTATCCGTATCAGCGGATGCCTTGGAATTTCGATTACAAGATTTATTCCGCTATCGTTTGAAACGAAATAATCAAGAGATTAACTCAACTATTTATCAATATCAATCAGGTCAAAGCAAGTTTGTCCTCAGTATTTTTGAGAAAGTCCATACTGAGATTGAAGACGAGTACCGAGTGGTGAAAAGAAGATGTTTTTGCTAAAGTTCTGAAACTCGCCTGAGAGAGTGTCATTTTGTGGCAGAGGTACAGAGTTTCCTGAGTTGCTAGAAAATAGCTTTCGCAAGGAACTAGAACAAGAAGATGATATTGGTACTTGGTTAGAATATGACTTTGGACAGTCAGTGGGTTACGCCTGGCGTACAGATAAGTTGACCACAAAGTAAGCAAAATCACGAGTCAAAAACAATACTCCTATTAGAAAGGGTAGTTAGTGTATCAACCTGATAAATTAAAACAAAAACGAGAAGAGCTTAGGCTTAGAGCAACAAGAATTAGCTGAGCTTTATCGGGTTTCGAAAAGCAGGCTTACTTCAAGTGGGAAAAAGGCTCTCAAAACCAACTAAAGTCAATATTGCTAAGTTGGAAAAAGTCTTAAAAAGATTCCAGAAGGCTATTGAGTGAAGATGAAATCTCATCTCTCTATAAGCAACTGACAGAGCCAAATCAGGAGAAAGCTATCACCTACGTTCGTGACCCGTTATCGTCACAGAAGATTGTTAGCATTTCGAGAAACGTTCAGAGTATCATGTTTACGAGAAACTTTCTGCTGGTATTGGTGCCTCTGTTTATGGTGACCTGGACTATGACGTGGTTTACTACAATGAAGAATTACCGCATGATTTTGCTTCTTGGGTTGATAGAAATTCAATGGAACCGACCTACCAGAATGGAGAAGTAGCTCTTATCATGAGAGACGTTTCGATTATGACGGTGCTGTTTATGCTGTCGTCTGGGATTCACAGACCTACATCAAGAAAAGTCTATCGTGAGGAAGAAGGACTCGCTTAGTGTCAATCGAGAAGGGTTTACATCCTGATAAGTTTGCGCCATTCGATGAGAACCCGCGAGTCGTAGGAAAGATCGTCGGTCACTTCATGCCAGTGGAGGACTAGCTATGGGGTATTTTGACTATTCATGAGAACCTAAAAGCGACATAGCTTTTGTGGATATGAAATCCTTCTATGCTAGTGTTGAGTGTGTGGAACGTGGACTACATCCGTTGAAAACCTCTCTTTGTGTCATGAGTAGAGCGGTGAATGCTAACGGCTTGATATTAGCTTCCTCGCGCGATGTTTAGAAAGTGTTTGGTAAAAATAACGTTAGCCATTCCTATGACCTGCCTTTTGATATTAAGACCAAGAAATTCAACTATTATGTAGCATGCAGACAAGGCCTGCCTATAACCTTTGATTATGTCCGATTTATCGGGAAGAGTGGGCTAGGATACTCATATCGTTCCCCCTCGCATGGACTTGTATATTGAGAAAAACATGAAAATCAGTACATTTTTCCAAAACTATGCCAGCCCAGATGACATTCTCCCTTATTCTATTGATGAAGATTTATTGACAGTATTTACATTTTTGATTCTAATTAGACTGTAATACTTAAGTGAGAGTATTTGCATAAAAGATTTTTAAAGAATAGACAAGATATGTGGTAACTAAAACTAACTTCCAGTTTCCCAACCTAGCATTTTAGTATGAGAAAAACGCGTGAAATCGGTAGAAATCCGTCTGAACTAACTTCCGCTGGTTTTCTTTTCTTGATATATACAGGGTTCAAAAAGCGAAAAGACACAGAAAAAGTGCGACAAATAGCCCTAAAACAGAGTCGTCTTAGAGTAAACTTCCAGTTGCTAGCGTTTAGTGTGAGACTTTTCGATGGTGATAAGATGTGTAGTTAGAGGGAAAATTCCCTTTATTTCAATAAATCAGGTGATAGTGTGTGTCTTCTGGTTTGACAAATTGGCAACCCAGAAGAGCAGCGATGTCCTCGCCAAAGGTGAAGGTGAAGACGTCGTAAGCAGATTTTCCTTGAAACTCTTCTCGTTTCAAGGAATTGACATGAGAAATGACTAGATTGACGTCTTTCTGAGTCAGCTGGTCAAAGGAAGTGCCCTTGGGAAGAATGGCTCGCAAAACTGTATGGTTCTTCTCAATCCGCCCCTTCTGGTCAGGACGGCTAGGGTCGCAGAAGTAGAGGTGAGACTTACCCATCAATGTCTCGCTCAAGCTCCTCCACATGGGAGAACTCCAGATCCGTTGTCCGTGAGAATGACAGGGAACAGCTGATGGAACGCAACCCTCCGTCCATGACTCTTTCTTTCAAAGCTGCGAATTTAGTGGCGACCTCCAGAGCAGTCTTGTTGTCCAAAAGCAAGGCGAAGAGGAAGTTGCAGAAGGAAACGTTGAAGGTGAGCAGTAGCTTTCCACCAGGTCTGCCGATGACCGTGTCCATTTCCAACCATTTGAAGAAATCATCTGTTTCTCGTAACTCTTGGAAATCTTGGTAGGTCCGCCCAATTTTTAGCTCTTTGGGAATAGCTACTTTTTCTGGATTTTTCTGCGTTCCTTGAACTTGACCATCCGAGGAAAAATCAATGGGCTTGGCTGTCAGATATCCCAGCTTGGCATGCCGATACACCGTAGCTTTCGACACAGGTAAGTTAGTGTCTGAATGATATGGTAGATGCTGTTTCTTCTGGATGCCTTAGGGTTAAGACCTTGTCCATCTGATAAAACTTTCCTTGTTTGGGGAATGCCCTCTCTGGACTCCCTCAACATAGTCTCGTACTGTTCCTGTGCCTTTTTCGCGTAGTAAAGATAGCGGTTAAACCCACAATCCTTTCTCTTTTTTTGGACAGTTGTTACAGACATAAGGAGCTTTTTGAGAAGAGGGCAATCCGTGCAATCAGATTTGACGGATGTTGGGTGCATGATGCGATTGCGCTTGATTTCCTTTGAAATCGTTGATGGGTCTTTTTCCATCTTCTCAGCGATGGAACGGAAAGTCTCTTGTTGGATGATTCCAGTTTGGATGTCAATACGGTCTTCTAGAGTGAGATGTTTTTGTTTTTTTCGTCATGAGGTGCCTCCTCACGAAAAGTCTCAGACTTAATTCTAGCATCATTCGTCGTCTGAGACTAACTTCCAGTTTTTGGGAGAGAGATGGAAGTTACTTTTAGAGATTACGGACAAGATAATGTATCTATAACGTATTAGAAAGTTATTGACTAATAGTCAGTGATTGGTTATAATAAAATTGTATACTTTATTACACGGAGATGGTGTAAAGTGGTAAATAACACATCAAATTTGGAAGTCGGTCACTTAGGAACTAAGTTTAATGACCAAAGGTAGGTTTCGAACCCTACCCTCCGAAAGAGTTTTGATTTATGAAAACTTTTTCGAGAGTAGGGTTTTGTTTTGGAGGAAATGGCACAACAGCTTACAAAAGGAAAATTTATATCAATTCTATACTGAAAATATTCGATATGCAGATTTTTCAGTTAGATGTTCGTAGACGTCAAATAAGACCATTAGCAGGTGAATATTGGTGGTATGTTCAAATAATAAAGAAAGTCAAATTAGAGCATATATATGAATTGAAAGCATTGACTAATCTATACGCTTATATTTTAGGTAGCAGATTTGAATTACAATTGATGAAAATATTACATGAAAATTCTTCGGTAGCCTTTAGTGAGGCTGAATTACAAACTATTATTAAGAGAAAAGGTACAACATATGATAAATGGCATAAGTGCCTAGAAATCAGTTTTTCAAAAATCAACAGATATTGATTGGACTGATGTGAATGGACAAAAATCTATTAGAGCTCTTTCGAGATAAGAGTAATTATTTAAAAAGAGTTTCAGGAATTTATAACGATGAGAAATAGATTGGCTCATGGTCAGTGGAGTACACAATTAAATTCTGATGGAACAAAAGAAAGTACTCAGATGCTTTTGAATAAATACGATGATATATCAAAAGTGGTTTTGTTATCAAAACTGAGATACAATGGTTAAGATAGTTGAAAACAATAGTAGTATACAGAGATAATGAAAAGTTCAAAAATAAGATATCTAATTTAATTAAAGAAAACAAAATTATCGACTGTAGAATCAAAAATAGTAGCCTTAAAAATATGTCCAACTAGAAATTAATAAGTTTGATAAGAAGAAAAGTCGAAAATAGATAATAATTTGAGTATTAAAAAATCTAGCATTAATACGGTTCGCATATATTCTATTTAAGATCAATACTGCAATATATCGTATTAGTTTTTCAGGAAGTCAAAATTTTGTTGTTATTTATGATATACTAATGCTACAATTATATCCTTTGATGAGGTAAAATTTATGGATAATGTAGTGAGATTACACTTGAAGACTGGGACTGATTCTAGACAGGAATTGGTGGATTTCTGTTTAAATAGTAAAAACAGTATGTTGCTATTGGGTGGAGTAGTCAGGTGAAGATCTCTATCGTGAGAGTTTTCAAGAGTATTATCAAAGGGTTAAAGGAATTATCTGGAAGAGCTAACCCAGCAATTAACGTTTTTAGGGATGCAAAAGTAGACGACTTATTCTGGACAAGAGATCTAGATGGTAGATGCTGGATTTGTAGAGTTAAGTCGCCTGTTGAAAGTAGTATGTGATAAACGATTGGATATTGGAGCAGTCTTACTGATTGAAGCATAATTTTTGAATGCAAGTTCCTGGTCAAATTAATCGTCCTTCAATAGGCCACGAGGTGGTACTGTTGAAAGAATTCGTGATAGAATAATAATTGAGTATTCGAAAACAATTTTTAATCAATTATCAAACAGTAAATATTATAGGGTTATTCCATATGAGGATAATCTTTTGGATAATCTGCAGATTTTGACAGGAACTTGTGATATCTTGTTGCAAATGAAGAGAACTACTATATTCTATCTAATTCAATAGCAAATAAATCTACTACAATTAAGATCGAGTGTGAGAAATGATTTCTAGGGAGGTTGGCAACTTTAGGAAAGCTGTGGTTCAGGTGAAGGTAAGAAAGCGAAAGTACTTGATGCTTTAGATTTTTAAACAATATGTTGAAGAGGGATATATAGTTTACTATATGCACCGCAAGTGATTAATATAGATCAGATTGACAATGTGATTCGAATAGATAATGATGACCTATTAGATTTTACAAGAAAAACAAACCCATACTCCCATTATCAATAACTCAGTGGGAAACTCTATTCGGGAGTAATAACAGCTAAGTTGTTTACTTGAAATTTCCCTCATTCAATAAAACTTATACATTTTTGAAATAAAAAGGTATTGAAAACTATAGAATATTGATTTTACACTATTTTTAGTCAACTGAAACTCATACTTTTCAAACCAGGTCTTAAGAAAGCTCGTAAAGCTTTCACAATTCTAAACGTTAATCAATACGATTATATCAACGTTTCAAAGCACTTTACAAAGATTTTGCAAAGTGCTTTTATCAATTTTTAGCTCGATTAGCTTTGTGATAACCTTCTGATAACCTTTTCTAAATTTTTGATTGCAAGGCTAGGCGTGATTACCTTATTTAATTTTCTATCATTTTTATTTTGATGAAGGGTAACTTAGTTTCTACGGAATAACCTTTTTCGGTCTATCATAAAACACTCTGTTCATAGTTTCACTAGATCTAAACAGGAGTGTTATTTCTATGTCTCAATTTATGTGTTCAGTGCCTATCTACTTTTCTAGTAACAATCTATAATGTTTTTCTTCTCCAATACCATTATAATTGGCTGTTGGCTGAATCG